>Ga0209796_10000554_pt1 | contig 22565 bp, 20 predicted proteins | sample AgamicOrSfrz_FD_187167 | JGI IMG/M metagenome (GOLD analysis project Ga0209796, IMG submission 187167) | Agave microbial communities from Guanajuato, Mexico - Or.Sf.rz (SPAdes) (version 2) | ecosystem: Host-associated > Plants > Phyllosphere > Phylloplane/Leaf | place: Guanajuato, Mexico...
TAACCGACATTGCGCCGCTCGGCGAAGTGGCTGACCACGAAGAAGCAGCGATCGTCGACCTCGCAGACGAAGCCGCGGTTCACGCGCTGCTCGAAGGCGTGGATGCGGTGATCCATCTCGGCGGCATCTCTGTCGAGGCGCCTTTCGAAGATCTGCTCGAAGCGAATATTCGTGGACTCTACAACCTGTATTCGGCTGCGCAGAAACAGGGTGTGAAGCGCGTCGTGTACGCGAGCTCGAATCACGCGGTGGGTTTTCACCCGGTGACCGAAGTGGTGGATATCGACGCGCCGTTGCGCCCCGACACTCTGTACGGCGTGACCAAATGCTTCGGCGAATCGCTGTCGCGCTATTACTTCGACCGCTTCGGCCTGGAGACGGTGTGTCTGCGGATCGGCTCGTCGTTCGAGCAACCGAAGAACCCGCGCATGCTCGTCACGTATCTGAGCTATCGCGACTTCATCGAGCTGGTGCGCTGTTCGCTGTTCACCAATCGCGTCGGCCATGCGATCGTGTACGGCGTCTCGGACAATCGCACGAAGTGGGTCGATAACACGAAGGCGGCGTTCCTCGGCTTTCGTCCGCAAGACAGTTCGGTTCAATTCGAACATCTCTTCCCCGTCGCGGCTCCGACCACCGATCTCGACGATCCTACGCAACGCTTCCAGGGCGGCGCATTCGTACTGGCCGGACCGATGGAGCCAAAGCGATGAGCGGGGCGACCAATCCGCGCGTCGAGCGAGTCGAGGCGGCGGGGCAGGCGCCGGCTCTCGTCGGCGAAAGTCCGGTCTGGCGTGTTGCCGAACAGGCGCTTTACTGGGTGGACATTCCAGCGCAAAAAATCGTGCGCCTCGTGGTGGAGACGGGCGAGCGCTCTGAATGGCTGTTGCCGGAGAAGGTCGCGTGCATCGCGTTCGACCGTCGCGGCACGGTACTCGCAGGCTGCGAGACTGCCTTGTTTGCGGTGACCTTGAGCGGAAGTTCGACCGATGCCACGGCGCAAGCCGTGCGCGCCAGCGAGCCCGTCGAAGTAACAGGACGCAAGCTCGCGGCGCCCGTCTTCCCCTTTGAGGACATGCGTTTCAACGACGGCCGCTGCGACCGGCAAGGCCGCTTCTGGGCCGGCACGATGGTGCAGGACATGTCTTTGGCCAATCCAGCCGGTGCGCTCTACCGGTTCGACACGCAGGGCGTGCTCTCGGCGCCGGTTGTCGACGGACTCATCACGCAAAACGGTCTCGGCTGGTCGCCGGATGGCAAGACCATGTATCTGTCAGACTCGCATCCGCTGCGCAGGCAGATATGGGCTTTCGACTACGAAGTCGAAACGGGTGAGCCGAAGAACCGCCGCGTCTTCGCGGATCTGAACCATTATGTTGGCCGGCCCGATGGCGCCGCTGTGGATGCCGACGGCTGCTACTGGATCTGCGCGAACGACGCGGGCGCATTGCTGCGCTTTACGCCGCAAGGCAAACTCGACCGGCAGATTGCCGTGCCTGCAATCAAGCCGGCCATGTGCGCGTTCGGCGGCCGCGATCTCGACACGCTTTTCGTCACGTCGATTCGTCCGGGCGCGGGCGCGAGCGAACATGATGGCCATCTTTTCGCGGTACGTCCCGGCGTGAGCGGCTTGCCTGAGCCCGAATTCGCCGGCGATCTCTAAGTCGCTGCGCACTGTTCTTGCGTAGGGCGCTGGCCTGGTAGCCCGGTCGGCCTACTCTTCGCAACAATAACATTCATCACTCGTCATACAACATTGTCGTGCGGACGCGACGCTTTTCGGTTATTCCAAATAATGTCCGTCGTTCTGCGTGCGTTCTCCACTTATTCGCGCAATCGGGCGCGCCGCCTCGCCGGGGCTCGCCCGTGGCCGATTCAGGTCGTCCCTGTCGAACTGTTGTTTCCTCGGGTAAATACCGTCTGTACAACTCAAACTGCGTTTTATAGACTTCGTATGTCGTCGTACAACGTATAAGCGCAAACAGACAGCTTTCTGCGCTTTTCGAGATTGCAACGCGATGAATGGCGGCTTTGGCGCGCGCAATCGCTCGCGTGAAAGTGCGCCGACGCAGCAGAAGTACAAGAAGTCGAGTTGTCCGACAGGAGTGCTGATCATTGTGCCGGGGACGTTGCACGAACAGCACGGCAAAGCATTTGCCACTGTAGGAGACCGCGAGCGCCGCATCGGGAGACCCAGCCAAACCATGTCACATCCGGGACCGTCCGTTTGCAGCCGGCCGTTCGCGTTTGGCTAGCCGTCAGCAGCCCTTCGCATCGATTGGGTGTCTATTTTTCAAGGAATGTCATGATGAACAAGAAGTTCGCCTCTTCCCGTGTTTCGTTGATTGTCGCTGCATCGGTGCTGGCCTTTGGCGCCATGTCGGCGCAAGCGCGCGTGTTCCGCGTGTCGGACGTGCACGGCGACACTTACCCGACCAATATGGCCGTGAAGTACATGGGTGAGCAGATCAAGACGGCAACCGGCGGCAAGGATTCCGTGAAGGTGTTCGGCAACAGCGCACTTGGTTCGGAGAACGACACAATCGATCAGGTGCGCATCGGCGCACTCGACATGGCGCGTGCAAACGGTGCGGCATTCAACGAAATCGTGCCTGAATCGATGATTCCGTCGCTGCCGTTCCTGTTCCGCGACATCGACCATTTCCGCAAGGTGATGTACGGCCCGGAAGGCCAGAAGATTCTGGACGCCTTCAAGGCAAAGGGCATGATCGCGCTGACTTTCTATGAAAGCGGTGCCCGTTCCATCTACACGAAAAAGCCGATCCGCACGCCGGCCGACATGAAGGGTTTGAAAGTGCGCGTGCAGCCGTCCGATCTGATGGTCGACGAAATCAGGGCAATGGGTGGTACGCCGACGCCGATGCCGTTTGCCGAAGTCTATACGGGCCTGAAGACCGGCCTCGTCGACGCAGCGGAAAACAACCTGCCTTCTTACGAAGAGACCAAGCATTTCGAAGTCGCGCCGGTCTATTCGGAAACCCAGCATTCCATGACGCCGGAAGTTCTCGTCTTCTCGAAGAAGGTGTGGGACACGTTGTCGCCGCAGGAGCAGGAAATCATCAAGAAGGCCGCGGCCGACTCGGTGCCTTACTACCAGAAGCTGTGGACCGCGCGTGAGAACGACGCGAGCAAGACGGTGACGAAGGGCGGCGCGCAGATCGTTGCATCGTCGCAGATCGACCGCGCGGCTTTCGTGAAGGTGATGCAGCCGGTTTGGGCGAAGTACGAGAAGACGCCGCAAATGAAGCAGCTCGTGGACGAGATCCAGGCAATCAAGTAACGCTCGCATCGCGCTTTCGCGACAGCGGACAAGCCTTGCAGAAGTACTGCGAGGCTTTCCGCTGTCTGCGCGATTGCGCAACGGGTGACGGAAAGTAGCACGACTAACGAGTAAAAACGGTCCGTCGTAGGCAAGAATGGGGTCAAGAGATTCATGAAACGCCCAAACGATTTTATCTTTCGCGCGCTCGCCGTTATCGCCTCGCTCAGCCTCGCAGGGCTGAGTCTGCTGGTGATCTACAGCGTCGTCATGCGCTACGTGTTTAGCGACGCTCCCGATTTCGTCGAGCCAATCGCACTGTTGCTGGTGATCGTGATCGCGATGTTCGGCGCAGCGCTGAAGGTCCGCGAAGGCGGCCATATCGGGCTCGATTCGCTGGTGAAGAGTCTGCCGGAGAAAGGTCAGCTCGCCGCGCACACGTTCCAGCATCTGTGTCTCATCGCGCTCGCCGTGGCGATTTTCTTCGGCTCGCTGCAAATGGCCGAGACCACGCTGCACGACAAGATTCCAATTCTCGGTTTGCCCGAAGCGCTCCGCTACGTGATCCCGGTCATTGCGAGCGTCTGCATCGCGTTGTTCTCATTCGAGAACCTTCTGACGCTTTTCGCAAAGAAACACAAATAGAACAATCATGGAACTTGCACTCCTCTCTATTAGCTTTATCGTCTTTCTGGTGCTCGGCGTTCCTGTTTCGTTCGCGCTGGGGCTGTCGTGTGTGCTCACGTATCTGTATGAAGGGCTGCCGGCCGCCACCGCGATGCAGTCGATGATCTCGGGGATGAACGCGTTTTCGTTCCTCGCAGTGCCGTTCTTCATCTTCTCGGGCGAACTGATGTTGCACGGGGGCATTGCCGATCGCATTCTGCGTTTCGCGCAGGCAACGGTCGGCCATTTCCGCGGCGGCCTCGGCATGGCGAACGTCGTCGCATGTACGCTGTTCGGCGGCGTCTCGGGTTCGCCCACCGCGGACACGTCGGCAATGGGCGGCGTCGTGATTCCGCTGATGAAGCGCGAGGGTTACAGCGCCGCTTACGCGGTCAACGTCACGACGCATTCGTCGCTCGCGGGCGCGCTGATGCCGACGTCGACGAACATGATCATCTACGCGTTCGCGGCACAGGGCATTACGGGCACGCTGAACGGTGTGCCGATGAGCGGCGTGTCGATCGGCGATCTGCTGTTCTCGGGGCTGCTGCCCGTGTTGTGGGTGATGGGCTTCGTGCTGATCGCCGCGTACTGGCAAGCCGTACGATACGGCTACCCGCGCCGTCCCGATGGTTCGACCGAACTGCAGCGTTTCCCGGGCTGGATGGCGGTCGCGCGGACCTTCCTCGGCGCATTGCCCGGCCTGATGGTGATCGCGATCATTCTGGTCTGCGTGGCGAAGGGCATTGCAACAGCGACGGAAGCCGCTGCTATTGCAGTGGCTTATTCGCTGGTGCTGACGGTCGTGGTGTATCGCTCGATGACGCTGAAGAAGCTCTCCTTCGCATTGTCGAAGGCCGCGAAGACCACAGGCGTCGTTCTGCTGCTGATCGGCGTATCGAACATGCTGCGCTACCAGATGGCGTATCTGGAGATCCCCGATGCGATCGAGCACATGCTGGACGGCGCGACGAGCATTCCCTGGTTGATGCTGCTCTATATCAACATCATTCAGGTATTCCTCGGCACATTCGTGGACATGGCGGCGCACATTCTGATCACTACGCCGCTGTTCCTGCCGATGGCGATGCATAGCGGTGTCGGTCCCGTGCAGTTCGGCATCATGATCCTGTTGAACTGCGCATTGGGCCTCGTTCACCCGCCGATCGGCTCGGTGCAGTTCATTGGTTGCGCGATCGGCAATGTGTCGATTGGGGAAACTACCAAGGTGGCTTGGCCGTATTACCTCGCTATCTTCAGCGCCATCAATATTGTGACCTACGTGCCGATGTTCTCCACGTGGTTGCCGAGCGTGATAAACGGACACCCGGTTTTCTGACCTGAAATCCCCGATTCACCGGTTGCGCGGTTCAGACAATGACCGGTAGTCAAGAACAATTTTTTAAAGAGGAGCATAAATGAAAAAGGCACTAGCAACCTCCGCCCTTGGCCTGTTCGCCCTTGGCGCACACGCTCAGAGCAGCGTGACGTTGTACGGTATCGTCGACACGGGGATCGGCTACCAAAGCAGCTCGACGACGCTCGGCTCGACTTCGGGCGGCCGCTCGGTTGTCAAGATGAACAACGGCATCTGGGCGGGTAGCCGCTTCGGCCTGAAGGGTAGCGAGGATCTTGGCGGCGGCACGAAGGCCATTTTCCAGTTGGAGCAGGGCTTTAACAGCGCAACCGGCGCGCAGAGCGTGAACGGCCTCGGCTTCAGCCGCCAGGCATGGATCGGTGTGACGAATCCCACGTACGGTACGCTGACGGCCGGCCGTCAGTACACGTCGTACTACACGCTGCTGTCGCCGTATAGCCCGACTACGTGGCTGACGGGCGCTTACGGCGCGCACCCGGGCGATCTCGATTCGCTGGATACGATCTATCGCGCGAATAACTCCCTCGTGTACACGTCGCCGAACATGCACGGTCTGACGGTGAGCGGTTCGTACTCGCTGGGCGGCGTGCCGGGCAGCTTCAACGCCGGCTCGACGTGGAGCGCCGCGGTGCAGTACCTGAACGGTCCGTTCGGTATCGCAGCAGGCTTCCAGCGCATCAACAACTCGACGCCTGGCGGCGGTCTGTGGGGCCCGGACTCGACTACGTCGAACAACGGCGCGACGACCGGCCCGGGTCTGTCCGGCATCACCAACGGTTACCGCACGGCGCAGGCTCAGCAGCGCGTCGCGGTTACCGGCGGCTACGCGTTCAGCTCGCAATGGGACGTGTCGTTCTCGTACTCGAACGTGCAATACGTCCCGGGTGTGAATTCGAGTTTCCGTCATCAGGCGACGTTCAACACGGGTGGCGCAGTGCTGCACTTCAAGCCGGTCGGCGCACTGGATCTGGCAGCCGGCTACAGCTACACGCGTGCGACGGAATCGAATGGCATTTCGAGCGCAGCTAGCTATCACCAGTTCAACCTGTCGCAGTACTACAGCCTCTCCAAGCGTACCGGTCTGTATGCGGTGGAAGCGTTTCAGCGTGCGAACGGCAAGACGATCGGCAACAACGGCGTGAGCATCATCAACGCGACGGCCGATATCGGCGACGGTCAGAACAGCGCGCCGTCTTCGTCGCGCAGCCAGGTTGCAGGCGGCGTGGGCATCATTCACCGCTTCTAATGGCTCCAGGGTAGCGGCGGCGTGTTGTTACGCCGCCACAGCGGCGCATTTAATTCATGCGTCGTTGAGCAATAAAACCGCTGCGCGCACCACGCGCGCAGCGTTTCAATTCAGCTTCCGCTGTCGGACCACAAGCGTCCTCCTGTTGCCCAATTTTCGCGCTTCACGTCGGTGAGAATGATGTCCACCGAATTCGGCTCGACGCCGAGCGATTCGCAAGTCGCTTTCGTGATTGCTTCGACGAATTGGCGTTTCTGTTCCAGCGAGCGGCCTTCGAACAGTTCGATACGAAACGTGGGCATGGTTCGGCTCCGTTGAGAATCTAATTGATATCACGCGCCGCATAAGCAATTGCGGTAGTCATTGCGCGGTATGGTCAGGGTAATTCAGGTACTAATCGCCCATCAGTCGCGATAAGTCGGCTCGAGCCGGTCCAGCTTGCGCAGCAACGCAGGCCATTCCAGTGTTCCTTCCACTGCGCCGCCGTCATAGAGTTGCTCGGCTGTGCGCGTGGCGACCGCGTCGTCAGGCACGACAAGCGGGGCGCCGCATGCTTGCGCCTGCAACTGGATCTCGCACGCTTTAAGCAACGTGGCCATCAGCACATACGCTTCGGCGACGGTGCGGCCCACGGTCAGCGGGCCGTGATTGCGCAGCAGCATGGCCGGCTTGTCCGCCAGATGCTCCACGAGGCGCCGGCTCTCAGCCGGTGCAAAGGCGAGGCCGTCATAGTCGTGATACGCAAGCTGACGATAAAAGCGCAGCGCGTGTTGTGACGCGGGCAGCAGACCCGCAGGCTGTGCCGATACGGCGACTCCTGCCGTACTGTGCAAATGCATGACGCAGAACGCGTCTGCACGCGCCGCATGCACGGCGGCGTGAATGGCGAAGCCGGTCACGTTCACCACATGTTCGCTCGCACCGACAATATTGCCGTCGATGTCGATCTTCACGAGATTCGACGCGCGCACCTCGTCGAATGCGAGACCGAATGGATTGATCAGAAAGTGGCCCGGCTCGTCCGGAACGCTCGCGGAGATGTGCGTATAGATCAGGTCGTCCCAACCGTTGAGCGCGACGAGGCGATACGCGGCGGCAAGGTCGACGCGAGTTTGCTGCTCGGCTTGCGAAGTCGGCCCGGATTGCTCAATGCGGCCTGCGGGTGTGTGGATGAAAGACATACATCTCTCCTGAGGTTGTCTGGTATTCCCCGATCTTGCCTGACAGGCGGAGTCTCAGCGAACAGCCCGCTGCCTCAGCCATTGCACGCTCCACGTTGCGGCGACGAAAGGCGCGCTTAGCGCGGCGAAGCCGACGTGAGCCGCCGCCGCTTGCAAAGCCACTGAGATCGCCACGCCGCCGAGCATCCACAAGACACCGCAATCGGTCAGCGCGAGTGCGGTAAGGGCGCCGTTGAATCCTAGCAGGCCTGCGTCGAACGAGCTTGCCCCCGCGCCCAGCACAATATGCAGACTGCTTGCGAGCGCCGCGCCCGTCAACGCGCACAGCGCATGCCGTGCCGATGCCGCCGCGATCCCGATCAACACGAATGCACCGGCCATTGCGCCCGAGGCGAAGCCGGTTTGCGCGAGACCGGCGAGCACGCCGCCGCCGAGCTGCGCCGCGTCGAGCGTAGGCGTTGCTGCGAGACGCGCCGGCTCGGGGCCGCTTGCTGCCATCGGCATCCAGAGCCACGTGACAATCAGGCACGGGCTGGAGAAGTAGCTCAACTGGCGCGCGCGCAGCCACCGTGACCACGGTTCGTGAAGCCATGCCGTTCCCGTGGCTGCGAGAATGGCGATGGCGGCCGCCGTCGCATTGTCGGCGATGAAGCTGAACGCGGCGAGTCCCGCCAATGCGCCGTTAAAGCCGTACAGGCCAGCGCGCAGGTCGTCGCCGGAGTGCGCGGCCAGGATCGCGCTCACGTTGGCCGCGACTGCGCCGATCAAGGCAGCACAGGCAAGGCGCGGGTCGCAAAGCAGCCAGCCCGCAACGAGGCACGCCCCTGTGAATGCGTTCGCCTGGAGCACGATCTGCCCAAAGCTGCGCAGCAGGGTGCGCAAGGCGGCGGAATGCGCTTCGGTCGCGGCTGCATGCATGGTATCGGTCGATGAGCGTTCGGCGGCGCGCATCTGAAATCGAATGGCGCGTCGGCGGCGAACAGTTGCGAAACGCGAGGATAGGGCACTCGCGCGGCTGTGTGCATGCCCGCGCATTGATAGTGGCTATTTGCAGAGCATCCGCACAATGTGTCGGTAGGCACGCACATCGGCGAGCGCCTCGCGTTCGCGCTACGATATGAAGCGCGACGCGCTTGCTGCGCGTTTCATCATAGGAGGCGATCTGATGCGGGAAGTACGGTGGGCATCGCAAGAGGCCGAGGGAATCGAACACCTGTCGTTCGACGCACGCGACGACGGCTTCGAAGTGGAAAGCGTCGTGGTCGGGCAGCGCTACGGCAAGGCTTACGGGTTGCACTATAAAGTGCGCTGCGATGCGCAATGGCGCACGCGTTACGCATGGCTGAAGATCGTGGGCGGCGGAGAACTGGAACTGCACGGCGACGGCGAGGGCAACTGGCGCGACGGGCACGGCCTTCTGTTGAGCGCGATTGAAGGGTGCATTGATATCGACATTGCCGCCACGCCGTTCACGAATACGTTGCCAATTCGCCGGCTGCAACTCACGCAAGGTGAGCGTCGACCTATACAGGTCGCGTACATCTCCACACCGGAGTTGCAGGTCACGCGTGTCGAGCAGGCGTATTCGTGCATTGAATTGAATCGCGAGTACCGCTATGAAGGCATATTCCGCGACTTCACGGCGAATATGAAAGTCGACGACGACGGCCTTGTCGTTGACTATCCGACGCTATTCACTCGCCTGCCGCGCGAGCGTTGAACGAGGACGCGACCGGGCCACCCCGCTCTGCCAGATGTCGCGCCACAAAGCGCTCTATGTTTGCAGCAACTAGTTGCGGCTCGCGCAGCACGACCCAATGACCTGCGTCGAGTTCGACGCGGTCATAGAGTCCCAGCCGGGCTTCCTGGCCCACCGACAATTCCGGCCCGACATAGCGGTCATGCAACGGCACGATGAACTGAACGGGCACGTGCACGTGGCGTGCGCGCGGATGCAGGAGTTTGTCGATGAAATTCGCGCGATAAAGGTTCAGTCCGTTGATCGCGTTACGCATCTGCGTTGGGTCACGCGACGCGTCAACGCGTTCCGTGGTTCGTAGCCACAGCGGCCACATGCGCACTCCGCCCAGGCGCCAGACCAGTTCAGGCAGCCATGGCAAATGAAAAAAGAAGATGTACCAGGATCTGAGCAATTGACGAATGCTGAAGCGCGGCGATTGCTTCGCCATCCTAGGTTTTTCTTGAGGGTCACGCGTGCTGCGCAATGCGACCGAAGCGTAATCGAGGCACGGGCCTGAGATAGAGGTAAATGACCTGATGCGTCCTTTGAACTGCGGGTCGGTTACGGCTTCCCAGCTTTGAATCGAACCCCAGTCGTGGCCGACCAGATGAAAGGGCTGCTGGCCGCAGGTGGCGTTCACGACTGCGCAGAGATCGGCGGCGAGTCGTTCAATACGGTATCCGTCGCGTGCGGCTGGCGCTTCCGATGCGCCGGCGCCGCGCACGTCGTAGCTGATGACGCGGTAGCGTGAGTCGAGTTGAGCGCGCACCCGTTCCCATACGGCGGCCGAGTCCGGATAGCCGTGCACCAGCACGATCGGCGGCGCGTCACGCGGGCCGCTCACGTAGGCCGCAAGCCGCACGTCGCCGGCATCCACCGGCAACGTGTCGGGTATCACGCGGCCGCCTGCGCGCCGCGCCGTGCCGCTCTACGCGAAATCGGGGCGGCCGCGTTGGAGGCGTCGACCGCTGCTACCAGGCCGTCGATCCGCGCGAGTTGCGCGCGATTGTCGTGATCCCACGGATGAAAGCCGGGCCTGAAAAAGCTCAGCCATTCAGCGGCTATACGGGGAAAGACGCCATGACGCGGGCCGTACAGATATTTCACGACGCGCCACATGCCGCGCAGATGACCGCCGCGTTTGCGGTCTGCAATCAGCAGACGCACATGAAAGTCGAACACGATCAGCCAGAAGGTGATGGTGGTGGCGAGCATAACGCCTGTACGTAACAGATAACGCCCGAGTCCAGGCTTAAGTACCGTATTCCACACGTCGTAGGAAACGGCTTTGTGCTCGGTTTCTTCGAGCGCGTGCCACGTCCACATTTGCGCGTAACCGTCGACTGAACCTTCGATGCGTGACGCGTCCTCGAGCAGCAAGCCCGCGAGCATGGCCGTGTAATGTTCGAGGCACACGGTGACGGCCAATTGATACGAATGCGGCAGCACCTTGCGGCCGAAGTTGAGAATCGCCCACAGCCGTTTGTCGAGCTTATGCGCAGGCAAACCGGCTTGTTCCAGCAGGTCGTTGTATTCGACGTGCTCGCGCGTATGCATCGCTTCCTGGCCGATAAAACCGAGTACCTGCTTTTTCAGCACCGGGTCGTCAATCTGATCGCGATAGTTGCGCACGCTGTCCATGAAGAAGCGCTCGCCGGCGGGAAAGAGCAGCGAAAGCGCGTTGAAGAAGTGTGTCACATGCGAGCCTTGCGCGTGCCAGTCGCACGCACGGTCCTGCGGGAGGTTGAAGCGTAAGTCGCGGCGAACGGGCATCATGGCCTTTCTCCTCGTGATTCTATGAGCGTCTGGATGGTGCTGTCAGTTGCGTACCATCGGGCGCGCACCATCAAGCGCGCCTGCCGGCAAGTTGCGCCGCGCGCCGGGCGCGTTTCTCCGCACTGCGCTTCATGCGCCGCGTTTGCAGCACGACAAGCGCCTGGTAAGCGGCGGGCAACGTGCGCGCGAGCCAGTCAGCGGCGCGTGCATCGCGGCCGATCAGCACGCGCCGCTTATTCCTGCGCACGCCGTCGAGAATCGTACGGGCGGCTTCGTCGGCGGTGGTGATGAAGAACTTCTCGAAATCGTCCTTGCCTTGCTGCTCGTTCTCCACCATGAAGCCGACCATGTTCGGCGCAATGCGGCTCGACTGCGCGATGCCTGTACGGATGCCGCCCGGATGCACGCAGGTAGCCGACACGCCGCATTTCATCAGGTCGAGTTCCTGGCGCAGTGCCTCGGTGAAGCCGCGGACTGCGAACTTTGTCGCGTTGTAGCCGCTCATGCCAGGCTGAGCGAAAAGGCCGAATACACTCGATGTGTTGACGATATGGCCTTCGCCCGACGCCTTCAAATGCGGCAGAAACGCCTTGGTGCCATGCACGACGCCCCAGAAGTTGATGCCGACGATCCACTCCAGATCCGCGTATTCCATACCTTCGATCGTACTGGACAGAGCGACGCCCGCGTTGTTGAACACGAGGTTCACGCGCCGATGCTGCTCGACGGTTTCCGCAGCCCACGCGAACATTGCGGCTCGGTCGGAGACATCGAACACAGCGGTGGTGATCAGCAGCGGCGCGCCGACGATATGTGGCGCGGCGGCTTGCGCAAGTCGAGCGGTCTCCTCGAGGCTCGTCGCGTTGCGATCGGCAAGGGCCAGGTGGCAGCCTTCTCGCGCGAGCCGGATCGCGAGCGAGCGACCCATGCCGGAACCCGCGCCTGTGATCGCAGCGACTTTGTCGTTGAAATGCTTCATTGGTTTTATCTCCCGTCCTCTCTGAATGTGCGTTGTCGTTATGTGTGTTTCAGGTGACGTCAGCCGACGCGGCAGCCTGCGCGCTGCCGTGCACGCTGTGCGGCGAGGCGGTGTGCGCGATCGTTGTCCCGGGCGCTGACGTGAAAGCGAAGTAATCGTCCATACTGAAGATGCTGGTGGCCTGGCGGAATTTGTACGCGAACCCCGGCCACAGCGTGGTGTTCCTGCCGGTTCCCGGATCGAGATACCAGCTCTTGCAGCCGCCCGTCGACCAGATTGCGCGGCCGAGTTTGTACTGGATCTTTTCGTTGTACGCACGCTCCACCTGCGGGCGAACTTCAATCGCCTCGGCACGCTCACTGCGCATGGTTTTCAGTGCGCGCAAAATGTACTCGACTTGCGACTCGATCATGAACACCATCGAGTTATGGCCGAGTCCCGTGTTCGGACCCACGATCATGAAAAAGTTGGGATAACCAGGCAACGCCGTGCCGAGATAGGCATGCGCGCCGTCACGCCACGTATCGACGATGTCCACGTCGTCGCGTCCCCGCACCACACCTCGCGCGAACGGATCGGCGACCTGGAAGCCGGTGCCGAAGATCAGACAGTCGACCGGATGACGCACGCCGTCACTCGTGATGACCGCGTCTTCGTCGATGCGCTCGATAGCACTCGTCGTCACCGTTACGTTCGCCCGCGATAACGCGGGTAAGTAGTCGTTCGAGATCAGAATGCGCTTGCAGCCCATTGTGTAATTCGGCGTGAGCGTCGCGCGCAATTCCGGGTCGGGCACCTGGCGACGTAAATGCCGCTCGGCGACTTTCTGCGCGGTCTTCATTAGCGAGGGATGGATCGCGAATCCGAGCGCGCGCGATTCGAGCATGCAGTAGAGCGCCGAACGCATGATCTTTTGCGTGAAGGGCACGTGCCTGAAAAGCCACTGCTCGAACGGTCGCACCGCGCGGTCGGCCTTCGGCATGATCCACGGCGGCGTACGCTGGAACACATCGAGATGCGCGACGCGAGATGCGATTTGCGGCACGAACTGGATCGCACTGGCGCCGGTGCCGATCACGGCGACGCGCTTGCCTTCGAGCGGATAGGCGTGATCCCAGTGCTGCGAGTGAAATGCCTTTCCCTTGAATCGTTCAATGCCGGGAATGTCGGGTATCGCCGCGCGCGACAGGCCGCCCATCGCAGGGATAAGTACGCGCGCGGACCACTGTTGCCCGTTGGCGAACCGCAGTTGCCAGCGGTGGCGCGTGTCGTCGTAGATTGCGCTCACGAGTTCATGGCCAAAACGCAGATGACGCTCCACGCCGAAGCGTCGCGTGCATTCCTCGAGATATGCGCGGATTTCCGGCTGACGCGCGAACATGCGGGTCCAACGCGGATTCGGCGCGAACGAAAACGAATAGACGTGCGATTGCACGTCGCACGCGCAGCCCGGGTAATGGTTGTCGCGCCATGTGCCGCCGACCGACTCGGCCTTTTCTGCAACGATAAAGTTGGTGAAACCGGATTGCCGCAAGCGAATCGCCATGCCTAGCCCCGCAAAGCCGGTCCCGATTATGGCGATGTCCGTCTCGACAGGCGCGAACGCGCCGTGGACCGCGGCGTCGTGTGGCATGCGTGCGTTCATCCGGATCGCCTCCCTATTACGCTGATCACTGTTACATTGAGTGATGTAACGATAGGGCGGAAGGACGGACGACGCAAGAGCACGTCTAGACGCGAAACTCTAGGTTGGAAAGGCGGGGACTCAGGCCATTGCTGACGAAGCGTCGAGCGGCGCCTTGGACTACTTCTTCGGCCGCTTCGGTTCACCGGCTGAGCGGGCCAGTTTCTTTTCCATGATGGCTGCGACGCGATCGCCGAGGTAGTCGCCAGAGGCCTCTTCAAGCGCTCGATTCATCTCGCTTTCGACGAGCACCATGGCGAGCGGCCGCACGCGCCAGATCGCGTCCACGAGGGCCGGCACGTCGGCGGGCGGCGGCAGCGCGTCCGGATCGTAGCGGTCCAGTTGGCGGACCACCAGATCAACCAGTGCGTGGGCAATCGCGCTGAAATGCGGCCGTGCGACGCCGACGGCGTCGAGCAAATCCCCCAGCGGAATACCTTCTTTCGCGAGCGTGGCGCCAGCAGCGAGTGCAGTGGGGCTGCCCGACACGAACGACAGGCCCTCGCGTTCCAGCAGGCCAAGATCGACCGCTTTCGCGAGCGCGCTCGGCGACGCTTTGTCGCCGAACATTTGCAGCAGTTCGACCAACGAATACTTCTTTGGATGTTCGCGCGACCAGCGCCCGCCGATCGCGGTTTCGAGGCCCAGAATGGAGCGAAGATCGTGGCCTTCGTCCACGGCCTTGATCAGATCCTGGATGTTCGCGAGCGTGTAGCCGCGAGAGAGCAGATGATTGATCAGCTTCAGACGCGACACGTGAGCGTCGTTATACACGCCCACTCTGCCGCGCTTTTCCGGCGGCGCGAGAAGACCGCGGTCCTGATACGCCCGCACGTTTCGCACCGTTGTGTCGCTGACGCGCGCGAGTTCGTCGACGGTGTACTCGTTGCGCGGCGCGGCGCCTGCGGACGTGTCCGAGGCGCCGGACGAGGACGGCGGCGAGGTGGAGGGCGGCGTGGCGGGCGGCGTGTTAGGCATGCCCGGAATTTTACCCCCGCTGTATGGAGGCGGACCAGCACGACGCTCGGGTTGCAGCTTCAGGTTTCGTAGTCAGGCGGCGTCGAAGCGCCCGCACCCAAAGTCCGCTGCATCAGCGTGGTGTCGAGCCATCTGCCATGTTTGAAACCGACTGCCCTCAACGTGCCGGTCAACTCGAAACCCAACTGCTTATGCAGCGACAGTGATCCGCCACTGCCGCCGTCCGCGATCACGGCGACCATCTGGCGCCATGGCCCGGTTTCGCATCGGTCGATCAGCGCCTGTAGCAACACGCGGCCGAGGCCTCGTCCGCGATAGGCGTCGCTCACATAGATCGAATCTTCGATGGTGTTTCTGTACGCGGCGCGAGGGCGGTAAGGCGTCGCATAACAGTAGCCCGCGACCTCTCCGCCAATCTCGGCGACCATGTACGGCAGTCCATGGCTGCGCACCGACGCGAGCCGCATGCGCAGATCGTCCACGGAAGGCGGCACTTCTTCGAACGACGCGACGCCGGTCAACACATGGTGCGCGTAAATGGCCTGAATGGCGGGCAGGTCGGCTTCGGTTGCGTCGCGGATAAGCGGGTCGCTGCCGGTCGACTCGGCGGTTGTGGCGGTTGCAGCGGTTGCGTCCGGGGCGCCGGATGGTGGGCGGGCTGTGGTCATACGTGGTCCTGGTGCGGCCGGGTCCGGCCTGTCGTGTCTCTTCTTCTGAGGATACGTTTGACTATGCCCGCCGCGCGCGCAAATTTGAAGCCGGACAAAAATCGTTGCGTGAGGACTCGGCGCCAGATCAGGCCGTGCGGCGCGCCGGCGTCGCTTTGGAGAAGTGCCGGGCGCCGGCCACGCACGCTACCACTGCCACGGTGACCGCGATCATCGAAGGCGGCACCTGTTCGTGCAGCAACAGACCTGCAAGCACCAGTCCGAAAAACGGCTGCAGCAGTTGCAACTGTCCGACTCCTGCGATGCCGCCAAGTGCGAGGCCGCGATACCAGAATACAAAGCCGATCAGCATGCTGAACAGCGACACATACGCGAGCCCCCAAAGCGCTGCGTGGCTGACGCCCTCGAAAGAAGCCGGGCGGGTCCACCATGCGAGCGGCAACATCAGCGGAAGCGACAGCACCAGCGCCCACGAAATAACCTGCCAGCCGCCGAGATGCCGCGATAGCCGCGCGCCTTCCGCATAGCCCAGCCCGCACACGACGATCGCGGCGAGCATCAACGCGTCGCCCACCGGAGACGCATCGAGACCGTGGCGCATCGCGAACGCGACCACCGCGCCGCTGCCGAGCGCCGAGAAAAACCAGAAGGCCGCTTGCGGACGTTCGCCGCCGCGCAGCACGCCGAAGATCGCGGTTGCAAGCGGCAGCAGTCCGACGAACACGATCGCGTGCGCGGAACTCACGTGGCGCAGCGCAAGCGCGGTCAGAAGCGGAAAACCGACCACCACGCCGAGCGCGACGATTACGAGCGGAACCATATCGCGCCGCGCGGGACGCGCCTCGCGGAACACGAGCAGCAGCAACAGACCGAGCGTGCCCGCGATGGTCGCGCGCGCCACCGTCAGGAACACCGGATCGAGCCCTTGCACGGCGATGCGCGTGGCCGGCAGCGAGCCGCTGAAAATCAGCACGCCTATGAGCCCGCTCAGCCAGCCATTCGTTGTCTTGTCCATCTAGAGGTCCACGCGTATTGGAATGAAGCGTATAGCATCCGCTTTCATCGCGAAAAGGTTAAGCTACGGATCAGTACAATTCCTGCAAACTGTACCGACGAAGGAGCAGTACAGATGGAGCAAGGTGGGCAGATGCGAGCACTTGAGAAATCGCAAGGAACGCGTGTAGGCATCGTCATGGACAATCTGCGCGAACGCATTGCGAGCCGCTCGCTGATGCCCGGCGCGCGCGTGCCGTCGATCCGCGTCATGACTGAAACGCTCGGTGTGTCGAAGTCGACGGTGGTGGAGGCGTATGACCGGCTCGTTGCCGAAGGCGCGATCGTGGCCCGGCGCGGCTCGGGATTTTTCGTGTCAGGCCATGCGCCGCCGCTCGCGCTCGCCGATCTCGGGCCGCGCCTCGATCGCGAGGTCGATCCGTTATGGCTCACTCGCCAGTCGTTACAACCCGGCTCCAAAGTGCTGAAGCCGGGTTGCGGCTGGATGCCGGCCTCCTGGCTGCCCGAGGACGGCGTGCGTCGCGCGTTGCGGGCCATAGCGCGCGATCCGCAGTCGCCGCTCGCCGACTATGCGAACCCGTATGGCCTGCCCGCGCTGCGTCAGCAGCTTGCCTGGCGGCTCGCGCAGCACGGCGTGGAAGCGCCGCCCGAACAGATCGTCCTCACCGACGGCGGCACGCACGCGCTCGACCTGGTGTGCCGTTTTCTGCTCGAACCGGGGGACACGGTTCTGATCGACGACCCGTGCTATTTCAACTTCCAGGCGCTGTTGCGGGCGCATCGCGCGCGCATCGTCGGCGTGCCTTATACGCCGTCGGGTCCGGACCTCGCGGCCTTCGAGCGGGCGCTGGTCGAGCATCGTCCGCGGCTCTATGTGACCAATTCCGCGATTCATAACCCGACCGGCGCGACGCTCGCGCCGGCGGTCGCGCATCGGCTGCTCAAGCTCGCCGGCGAACACGCACTGATCGTCGTCGAGGACGATATCTTCGCAGACTTCGAAGACGAACCCGCGCCGCGGCTTGCCGCCTTTGACGGGCTCACGCGCGTGGTGTCGATCGGCAGCTTTTCGAAGACGCTTTCCGCGGCGGCGCGTTGCGGCTACATCGCCGCGCGCACCGAATGGATCGAGCCGCTGATCGACCTGAAACTCGCCACGTCGTTCGGCAATGGGCAACTCACGGCGAGTGTCGTGCATCGGTTGCTCGTGGACGGTACTTACCGGCGTCATCTCGAGTCGATGCGCGCGAAGCTGGCGGACGCGATGGGCGAAACCATGCGCCGCCTCAACTACGCGGGCCTCGACGTATGGACGCAGCCGCGTGCGGGCATGTTCGTGTGGGCGCGTTTGCCCGATTCGCTCGACGCCGCCGACATCGCGCGCCATGCGCTAGGCGCAGATGTCGTGTTCGCCCCGGGCAATGTATTCAGCGTCTCGCAATCGGCGACCGGTTACCTGCGCTTTAACGTCTCGCAATGCAACCGGCCGAAAGTGTATGAGGCCTTGCAGCGCGCGATGGAGAGCGCTGCCGCATCCGGCGAGCGCAAGCGGGCGTGATCGCGGCAGGAGCGCTCACAGATGCAGTGGCGCTCCGCATTCGCATGCATTACTACTTGCACAGCAGAAGCAGGCGCTCCTGATTCGTACAGTTGCTACGCGGTTTTTCGGAGACCTGAGCCGCGGCAGCGTTGATGCCTGCACTGCGGTTCGCAAGGCAGGCGCGTAAATGCTTCTCTACAGGCGGGTAATATTTCCAACCGCGCACGAGGCTGGGCAATTCCAGCTTGACCTGCTTCCATTTCGGATGCCCATGCTCCTGCAGATTGTCGAAGTTCGCGCATAGCGAGTCGGCAAAATGATTCAGATTGCCGACGGTATCGCGCAGACCGTAGTCATAGGTGACGAGGAAGGCCTTGACCGTCAGCGTCGGCACGTCTTCTTTCAGCCAGTTCGGATAGCTGCTCGCGCGGATCGTGGCGGGGAAATAGGTCTGCTTCGCACGCACGGTTTCGGGTGCCGTGGGCTCGGCTTTCAGCAGACGGATCTGCTGCAGCAGTTCCGGGTTCATATCGTTGAACAGTTTTGCCGGCTGGCCGACCACGATGATCGCAACGTCCACTTTCTTGACGATCAATGCGGCAAGTGCATCTTCGTTGCTCAAGTGCTGGATGTTCTGTTCGGGAATAGGCTGACCGAACATAAGGCGATACAGGGTAGTCGCCGATTGCGCGGTCCCGCTGCCGAGCAGGCCGACGCTGATGGTCTTGTCCCTGATGTCGCCTAGACTTTTGAGCGGCGAATCCGCGCGCACCACGACGTTGATCTCTTCGTCGTAGAGCGGCATGATGAGGCGCAGCGGGCGGATCGCGGTACCGGCGTCGGGATTGCCCGAATTGGCCATGTCGATGTACGCCTGATACACGTCGGACTGCACCAGCGCGAGTTTCACGCCCGGCTCGAAGCGCATGCGCTGCACGTTCTCGGCAGACCCCTTCGACGCGACCACGGCGAGGTCGATGCCCGCCGGCTGCGCAACCCATTTCGACAGATCCTGACCGATCTGAATGTAGGTGCCGCGTTCGGGGCCCGTGACGATCTTATAGTGCGCGGGTTCGGCACTCAGCAGCGAAGACGTGATCAGCAGCATCGCTCCCAGCCATCCCGTCAGAAATCTCTTTAGCATGGTCTGCACCTATCGGGTCGGGCTGGCAATTTTCCAGCCATTAGATTCGGTATCCGAACTATTGGACGGCCGGCTGCCGCGGCAGCCTGGCATTGCTCGTTGTCTGGGTACTGAGCGGTGCCCAGCCGGTTTCGCGAATCACACGCTCGAGGATCGTCTTTGCCGTGTCGTTTCCGGTGTCTAACGCCAGCGCCTCGTTCGCATGCTCTCGTGCGCACGGCCATGTTTGATGATCGGCGCACATCTGCGCCGCCAGCAACGCGGCGTCGCGGCGCGCGGTCAACGGCTTCAATTCGGCGGCGAGACTTTGCGCGTCGCTGCTCTCGGGTTGCAGCGATTGCGCTGCGACCAGGGCCGCTTGCGCCGCGCTCAGATCGTTGGCGCGCAATGCGGTGCGGGCCGCCCGCAGTGCTTGCGCGCCGTCGTGGAATTGCGGTGTGGCCGTTTTCGCTGAAACCACTGCGATCGGTACAGTGGCCGGTATTGCCTGTACGGTGTTTCGCACGCCTTCTGTGCCAGTGGATTTGCCCGGCATCGCAGCGATGCGCGAGTCGGCTGCCTGATCGGGCGAGTATCGCGCGATGGTCCCCGTCGTCGTTCTGGCGTCGCGGGCGGTTTCTGCGGATTGCTCGCCGTTGCCGGAATGCAGGTCGCGGCTGTCGTTGAATAGCGCGTAGCCGACATACGCCAGGCCCGCGGCGACAATGGTCGCGGTCGCGAGTACCGCGTGGCGCATATGCAGACCCGCGCGATGCGGCAGTTCGGCAGGATCGGCAACGGGCAACAGCGGCGTCTCGGGCGAAAGCAGCGACGATGACGACGCCTGAAGCGCGCCTGCCGGAGCGAGGTTGAGGCCGGCATGCAATGCGCCGCCGGGAAAGTCGGGCTCGTTGAGCGCCGGCCCGCCGAAACCGTCGTTCAACATCGACATGCTCAGCGTGCTGGCTCGACTCTCGTGCAGCGCGCTGCGCACAGGTGCGCGTGCGTCGGCATCGAGCGGATGAACCGAGCCGCAATACGGGCAATGATCCACTCGCCGGTAGAGGGCTCCGCCACATTGTTTGCATGGCGTCGGAAAGCGATCGCCGGCTAAGGTCTGAGTGGACATGCTATGGCTCCAACTGAGGAAAACAATGCCGTTACGGCATGCTTCCGATCGCGCTTGAAGCGGTATGAGTGTCCGCGGAAACCACGATCTACATGCGCCAGAGAGTCCGAGCGGGCAAGCGAGGCCTGCGCGCCGTCGTTTTCAATATGTGGCGTTTCGAAGCGGACGTCAATGGACGATCGACCCTATGTTGTGTGCGCTACCGCACATTACCAGGTAGGACGAATGATCGTGCACATCATGAGGACGAACGCGCGCGATTCTTTTTATGGTAGGGCGCGCATTTCGCAGACGAATTTCGGGCGCATGCAATCAATATTTCCATGACGCGCCCGACGAAGTGCGATGGTTCAATGCTTACGCAACGGATGGTCCTTCAGCAGCCACGCGAGCACGAATGCGAGCAATACGACACACGCCGCGGAGAGATACACGGTATGCAACGCACCGGCAAATGCCTGTAAATAGTCGGCGCGCAATGCGTCAGGCAAATGGCGGATCGCGGCGGGTCCGAGTGCGTGCGGCAATTCCGTGTCCGGTGGGATAAGCTTTTCGAGTCGCGCGGCAAGGCCGTTGGAGAACACGGCACCGAACGCAGCCACACCGATCGATCCGCCAATAGAGCGAAACAACGTGGCGCCCGATGTGGCCACACCCATATGCTTGAATTCGACGGTGTTCTGCACGGCGAGAATGAGCACTTGCATCACCATGCCGAGACCGCAGCCGAGCACGCCCATGTCGAGATACATCACATGAATCGGGGTGTCGATCTGCAGGCGCGCGAGCAGCATCATGGCGATCGCGACCAGCAAGGTGCCCGCAATAGGGAACATGCGATAACGGCCAATTTTGCTGATCAGACGACCTGTCACCATCGACATGACGAAGAGGCCGCCCATCATCGGCAGCATCTGCATGCCGGCTTCCGTCGGCGTGGAGCCTTTGACCACTTGCAGATAGAGAGGCAAAAACGTGACGGAGCCGAACATCGACACGCCCACGATGAAGCCGATCAGACTGCTCAGTAAAAACGTGCGCTGCCTGAAAAGTTCGAGCGGCATGATCGGTTCAGCTGCGCTGCGTTCTTCGTGGATGAAACCCCAGATCGCGACGAGTCCCATGCCGAGCGTGATCCACAATTGCGGCGACGACCACGGCAAGATCGTGCCGCCCTGGCTCGTGAACAGAATGATGCAGGTGAGTGCGCCTGCAAGAAACGCAGCGCCCATATAGTCGATGGTGTGCTTGACGTGATGGAGACGCGGCTTGAAGACCGCGCCGATCACAGCCAGCGAGACGATGCCGAGCGGCAGGTTGATATAGAAAATCCAGCGCCACGTAAGGTGCTCGACAAGAAAGCCGCCGAGCAGCGGACCGACTACCGTCGCGAGACCGAATACGCCGCCGAACACGCCTTGATAGCGGCCACGTTGCGCGGGCGGAATGACGTCGGCGATTGCGGCCATTGTCACGACGAGCAGACCGCCGCCGCCGAGCCCTTGCAATGCTCGCAGCACGATCAACTGGGTCATGTCTTGCGCTATGCCGCACAGCGCGGAACCGACGAGAAAGAGCACGATCGCCGTCTGGAGCACGATCTTGCGGCCGAACTGATCGCCGAACTTGCCGTACAGCGGCACGACGATCGTCGAGCTGAGCAGATAGGCTGTGACGACCCACGACAGGTTATGGAGTCCACCCAGTTCGCCGACGATCGTCGGGAGGGCAGTCGACACTATCGTCTGATCAAGCGCGGCGAGCAGCATGACCAGCAACAGCGCGGGGAACAGAAGGCGAATCGGCGGGTGGTCGGCTGCTCGTTCAACCGAATGGTCCGAAGCCGTGGCGTGTCGAGTCACAGCGGCCTGCGGGCCGTCGTTCAGCAATCGCTGCGGCTGGGCGAGCACGGCTTGTTGTGTGGGCTGTTGCATGGCATCAGTGCCTTGAAATTAATTAACTCGAAGATTAATATATGCGACATTCTATCGCCCGTCAAACGAGTGCAATGGCAAGAACTCCATCAGTTGGTAAGAAGACGAGCGGCGCGAAGGCTTCCGGTGGCAGCGGCTCTGCGGCGAAAGCGCGCAAGCGCGCGGGGCAGACGGCGGCGGTTGCCGCAGATCCCGCGACAGGCGCCCCGGCAAAAACCGCGTCAGAAGGCGCATCTTCAAGACGGCCT
>Ga0209796_10000555_pt1 | contig 22500 bp, 19 predicted proteins | sample AgamicOrSfrz_FD_187167 | JGI IMG/M metagenome (GOLD analysis project Ga0209796, IMG submission 187167) | Agave microbial communities from Guanajuato, Mexico - Or.Sf.rz (SPAdes) (version 2) | ecosystem: Host-associated > Plants > Phyllosphere > Phylloplane/Leaf | place: Guanajuato, Mexico...
GGCCGTGCTGCCGCTCCCTTCGCGGCGCTTGCTATGATAGCGCAGCGCAAACCCAATCAGGACAAGGGTTTCGAAGAATTACGCGGTTTTGGAACAGATACAGCAAGGAAACGGCACTTTTTGCTGACCGGCCCTCGCTGAGAAGCCCGAAACCCAGTGTGGACGGGGCTTTGACGTTGGTTTTTGCCAACGCTCGGCGCGTCTGTTTCGCCGCCCGGCGAGCCGCGCGCGCTGGCGGTAACGTTGCTCCCGCTCGCCGGGATCACTTCAGGGCATTGCTTTGCCTCCCGCATGACCGAACCGCTCATTCCAGCCGTGCTCTCGTTCAGGAGCAACGGCACGCCCTTTTCGCCGCTCTACGACGACATTTATCACAGCGCCGTCGGCGCGCTCGAGCAGGCCGATCATGTTTTCCTGCGCGGCAATGCGCTGCCCGAACGCTGGCGCGGCCGGCGCATTTTCACCGTGCTGGAGACAGGCTTCGGCATGGGTATCAACTTCCTCATAACGTGGGCCGCGTGGCGCGCCGACCCGTCCCGTTGCGAGCGGCTTCATTTCGTTTCGACCGAAAAGCATCCTTTCGCACTCGACGATCTGCGCCGCGCGTATGCCGCGATCGTTACTGACCCGGCGATCGCGGCCCTTGCCGACACGCTGGCGAACAACTGGCCGATGCTCGTGCCGGGCTCGCACCGGCTGGAATTCGAGAATGGGCGCGTCGTGCTGACGCTGGTTTTCGACGACGCACAGCAGAGCTTGCCGAATTTGCGGCTGCGCGCCGACGCCTTCTATCTGGACGGCTTTGCGCCCGCCAAAAACCCCGAACTGTGGACCCCTGCGATCTTCAAGTCGCTCGCACGGCTGGCGGGCGAGGGCGCGAGCTTCGCCACTTACAGCAGCGCGGGCGATATCAAGCGCGCGCTGACGCAATCGGGCTTCGAGTACCGCAAGGTTGAAGGCTTCGGCTGGAAGCGCGCGATGCTGGTCGGCCACTTTGCGCCGCGCTGGCGTGTGCGCCGGCATGAGCCGCCCGTCGCGCTCGGACCGTTCGCCGACGACGAACGACACGCGGTGGTAATCGGTGCAGGTCTGGCCGGCTGCGCGGCGGTCGAGCGCCTCGCGGCGCGCGGTTGGCGCGTCACGTTGCTGGAGCGGCACGCGTCGGTGGCCGAGGACGCCTCGGGCAACCCGGCCGGCGTGTTCCACCCCATGATTTCGCGCGACGACAGCATCGCCTCGCGCGTCACGCGCGCAGGCTTTCTGTATGCGCTCACGCGCTGGACGGCGTTGGAACGGCTCGGCCATGCGCCAACGCGCGGCCGCTCTGGTCTGCTGCAAATCGCCGAAACCGAAGACGAAGCGCGCGCGATCAGCGAGGCCATCGCCGCGTTGGGTTATCCGCCGGAGTTCGTCACGCCGCTTTCCGCCGACGCCGCCCATCAGCTCGCCGGCACAGCGCTCGCGCGCGGCGGCTGGTTCTTCCCGCACGGCGGCTGGATCGATCCGTCATCGCTGTGTGCCGCGCAATGCGCCGCCGCCGGTGACCGGCTCGAGCGGCGCTTTGGCGTGCAGGTCGCGCGCCTCGAGCGTTCGGGCAGTCAGTGGAACGTGCTCGATACGGCGGGCGAGTTGGTGGTACGTGCGCCGGTCGTGATTGTCGCGAGCGCTCATGATGCGGCGCGCATTGCCGGCTTGCGCCATGCGCCGACTCGCAGCATCCGCGGCCAGCTCACGTTGCTGCCTCGCGGCGCGGCACCCTCGCTCGAACTGCCGGTAATCGGCGAAGGCTATGCAATACCGCTTCCCGACGGCGTCACACTGACCGGGGCGACCTATGAACTCGACGACGTAGATACGTCGCTTCGTGCAGCCGGTCATCTGGAGAACCTGGAGCGCGTCGCGCACATGCTGCCCGCGTTCGCGCGCGTGGCCGGCCACGCCGATCAAGCTGCGCGCGCCGGCTCGCGTGAAGTAGCGCCAACGCTCGCCGGCCGCGTTGCATTCCGCTGTGTAACAAGCGACCGCATGCCGATGATCGGCAACCTCGCCGACGAGGCGCTTGCCACCCGCGATGCCGAGCGCTTGCGCGGTGCCTGGCCGCTCGATCTGCCGCGTGCCGACGGACTGTACGGCGCGTTCGCCTATGGTTCGCGCGGTCTGGTGTGGGCTGCGCTTGGCGCGGAACTGATTGCCTCGCAAATCGAAGGGGAGCCGTGGCCGCTCACGCGCGACCTCGCCGAAGACATCGACCCCGCGCGCTTTCTGCTGCGCGCCCTGCGGCAGGGAAGCGTCGGCGGTTAACACTTGATCCGATGCTTCGCGGTTATCCACCGCAAATTGTGGATAACCGCGCTGTTTACCGGCGCAACTCGTGTGGAACCGTTGTGGACGTAAACGGGGTAACTCGAGCGCCGCGCAATTTCGCAAAAAGTTACCCGCGTATACCAGTCGGCGCCGCACATGCTGTGCGCCCGGTTATGAAGTTGGCAATGCGCTGATTTGATTCGGTAAACAACGGTTATCCACAGAAAACGAGGCAGCTTGTTAACTGCTACTACGTATACATACAGTAAACGCGTAAACAGCAAGGCCTGAGCTGGACCGTGCGTCACCGCACAGATCAGGCGACCGCTGCAACCCTTGGACTAAGCGCTGTCCTGAAAAGCACATGCGATCCGGGCACACTGCCTCGACACATGCGCGGAATCAGCGGACAAGCCATGCGCCGCACGCCGGTTAAGGCGGTCGCTTTTTCCACATGTCATCAAGATGATGTACGTTTTTACCGTTTTGCCTGCATGTTCGTGTGTTTTCGGTCGAAGCTGAACAAGCTATGGCACAATCGCCGTTCTTTTCCGCGTGGTGCCTCGCCTCTAGCGGTGCCCGCTGCTACGGAACGGTGCCGTCCAATCCGACTCTGATTCAACGTCGACGGCGTCCTTTCACCGTGCCGTGCCGGCTGCTACGGCCGCACCCCTGAATGCGCCGAGTTCCCAGCGACTGCGGCGCGTTCGAATCATCCGATCGTTGAAAAACTCGCAACGCGGATTGCGCGAAGCGATTGCGACAGTGAGCGTCTCGTACGCTCACCCGCTCGCCGGTGTTCGCGCCGGCTTCCGCTGGTTCGTGTCATCTGCCGTTGCTGCAAAGGAGAAGCCATAACGATGAACTCGGCGTTTTCATTTTTTCCAGCCTGGCCGCTCGCTCCCGACGCCATTTTTTGGGCTGGTCTGGCTTTGCTTGCCGCGGGTTTGTGCGGCGAGTTGTGCTATCGCGCGTGGCGTTTGCCGCGTATTTCCGGTTACGCGGTCATCGGTCTGATTGCGGGAGCGGCCGGTTCGGGCGTAATCGACGCGGACTCGGCCAAGGCGGCCCGCCCGTTGCTGGACGTGGCGCTCGGCTTGCTGCTGTTTGAACTCGGCAGCCGCCTCGATCTGCGCTGGATCCGCCGTAATCCATGGCTTGTGATGTCGAGCGTCGCGGAAGCCACGCTCACATTCGCGCTGGTTCTGCCGGTGCTGCTGTTTCTGAACGTGCCGCTGATGGTCGCAACGGTACTCGCGGCCATTGCCATGGCGACTTCGCCAGCCATGGTCATTCAGCTGAAGACCGAGTTGCGCGCGGAAGGCCAGGTCACGCAACGTCTTTTGACACTGACCGCGTTGAACAGCATGTATGCAGTGGTGATCGAAAAGCTGGTGTCGAGCTGGCTGCATCAGGAAGCGTACGGCAATGTTTTTGCCACCATTGTGCAACCGCTTTACCTGCTGGCCGGCTCGCTGGTGCTCGCCTATCTGCTTGCGCGTACCTGCACGTTCTTTTATCGACGGCTCAACATGCAGGACGAGCATTCGTTCGTTGCACTATTCGGTCTTGTCCTGCTGGCTATCGCGGTCGCGCACCTGTTCAAGCTGTCGACCATCCTTGCGCTGCTGGCCGCCGGCATTATCGTGAAAAATCTGGAAGCGCGGCCGCAGTTGTGGCCGCAGCATTTCGGCACCGCCGGGTGGCTCCTCACGGTGATTCTGTTCGTGCTGACGCTCACCTCTTTCGAATGGAAAGACATCGCGCTGGGCGGCGTCGCAGCTCTGGGTCTGATTGTTGCGCGTCTTGTCGCCAAGCTGGTCGGTGTGCTCGCTTTTGCCAAGCCAAGCGGGCTGAACTGGAAACAGGGCATGGCGCTCGGCTTGTCGCTCTCGCCCATGTCGGCGCTGGCTTATCTGCTCGTCGACGACACCTACAACCTGTATCCGAATTTCGATCCGCGGTTGCGCGCGATCGTCATGTGTTCGATTGTCGTGCTGCAGATTCTCGGGCCGTGGCTCGTTTATCGCAGCCTCGCGCTGGTTGCCGAGCGGCGCGAAGAGTAAGCGCCTTGCATTGCGGGCCACACGTTATCCGGTTTATTCGCTTTAAAAAACGGCCAGGCTTCTGACAACTGCCTGGCCGACCTCACTCAGGGGACGCTATGTCACTCGAACCCTTCATCGATTCGAAGCCGTTCACTTTCGGTGTCGAACTCGAGATGCAGATCGTCAATACGCATGACTATGATCTGACCAAAGCCGGCTCGGATCTGCTGCGCCTCGACAAGGAGCAGAAGATCCCCGGCAACATCACGCCGGAAATTACCGAGAGCATGATCGAGCTCTCCACCGGCATTTGCACGAACCATGAACAGGCGCTCGCCGATCTACGCAAGATTCGCGACACGCTGGTTGCCGCAGCCGATCGTCTGAACGTCGGCCTCTGCGGCGGCGGCACGCACGCTTTTCAGCAATGGAGCGAGCGGCAGATCGTGGACACGCCTCGCTTTCAGTATCTTTCCGAACTGTATGGCTATCTCGCCAAGCAATTCACGGTGTTCGGCCAGCATGTGCATATCGGCTGCCCGGATGCGGACAGCGCACTGTTCCTGCTGCACTCCATGTCGCGTTTCATCCCGCATTTCATTGCGCTCTCCGCATCGTCGCCTTTCGTGCAGGGCGTGGACACCGGTTTTCATTCGGCACGCCTGAATTCCGTATTCGCGTTTCCGCTCTCGGGCCGCGCGCCGTTCGTATTGACATGGGACAGCTTCGAGGAATATTTCTCGAAGATGGTCCACACCGGCGTGGTCAACAGCATGAAAGACTTCTATTGGGACATCCGGCCGAAGCCCGGTTTCGGCACCATTGAAGTCCGCGTGATGGATACGCCACTCTCCGTGGATCGCGCCGCGGCCATTGCGTGCTACATCCAGACGCTCGCACGGCATTTGCTGCTCGACAAGCCCGTCACGCCGCACGAAGACGACTACCTCGTCTACACGTTCAACCGCTTCGAGGCGTGCCGCTTTGGTTTGGCCGGAACCTGCATCAATCCGCAAACCGGCGAACGCAAGACCATTTCCGAAGACATTCTCGAAACGCTCGAGCGGATCGCGCCGCACGGCGACGCATTGGGCTCCGGCCATGCGCTGGCTGAAATCGGCGCGATCGCGCGCGGGCAGATCAACGACGCGACCTGGTTAAGAGGCGTCGCGGAGCAGGAAAAGTCGCTGCATGAAGTCGTCAGGCAGCAGTGTCTCGCGTGGCGCGCCTGAGTTGCCTAGGGCGCCTCGTGTGTTAATCCGTAAGAAAACCCGCCGCGTGCGGGTTTTTTTCGTCGATAAAATTTCCAGTTCGGGGCCCTTAAGGTTTTCCAAAGATGTACGTATACATACGTAGTAGTAGTTAACAAGCATCGCCTCGGGCTGTGGACAACTGAATAATTTCCTGCAAAGTCAAGGCGCTGGGCAAGTTATAAGTGGATCGGGGAGCGGTGCGTCGGCAGCGGGAAACGAGGACAACTTAAGGACTGGTTGACCGAGGGCGGACGTTTATCAAGAAACGGCACACATGTCTTCCTCGACGTTATCCCGCGGTTATCCACAGATTGCGTTGGATAACTTAGCTGTACGATTCGCCGCTCTCGCATAGAATGTCGTCTTAACTGCTTTGGCTTGCAAGGCGGTGAATTTTTGAGATAGTTGAGACCGTCTCGTCCTGTTTTGGGCGGGGCTACCCCACACAGGCTACGGGCGTTCCCGGCAAGCAATCGGCCGGCACCGCACAAAAGCTGTAAATAAACCAATCGAAGATTATGAGCGAAGGCGTATACGGAGAACAGGCAACCGGGCGAGTCACCCACAGCCTCTTGCGACTGAGCACGGCCATGCGAAGCCAGGCCTGGGAATGGGCGGAAGGCGCGGGACTCACGCCCACGCAGGGCGAGATCCTGGTTTTGTTGATGCAGCGTAAGGGCCCTATGCGGCTCGGGGAAATCGCGCGCGAAACGGCATTGACCGCCGCCACCACTAGCGACGCTGTCAGTACGCTCGAAACCAAGGGACTGGTCGAAAAGCGCCGCGCGCTCGATGACGGCCGCGCGCTCGCCGTGCGCCTGACCGCTCGCGGCCGCACGGCTGCCAAGCGTGCCGCGCAATGGCCTGACTTCCTCGCCAAGGCAGTCGGCACGTTGCGCGACGAGGAGCAGGCGCTGTTCTACCGCACGCTGCTCAAGACGGTTCATCAATTGGAAGCGCAGGGCAATATTCCGCCGCACCGCATGTGCCTGAGCTGCACGCACTTCGAGCCGAGCAAGAATCCGAAGAAGACGCCGCATCGTTGCGCGCTGCTCGACCTGAACATGGCGGATACCGACCTGCGTCTGGACTGCGCGGTGCATGAAACCGCCGACGTCGCCACCCAGAAAAAGACCTGGAAGATCTTCGCCCAGTAAGGCGGCTGCTTACCTGGCAATCCGCTACACTGCAACCGGCAGCGGCAGACGGCACTCGCCGCCTGCCACGCTTTCCGGTGCCGCGTCGCGGCAGTCTTCAGTCAACCTGAGGTGACAGGCTGATGCATCAGGAAGTTCTGGCCATTCGCCACGTCCACTTCGAAGATCTGGGCAGTCTCGAACTGGTGCTTGGCGAGCGCGGGCGTCCAGTCCGCTATCTCGATGTGGGCTTTGCCCGCATCGAGGCGCCGAACCCGGTCACGCCGTCGCTGATGGTGGTGCTCGGCGGCCCGATCAGCGCCACCGACGACGCGCTCTATCCCACCCTCGTACCGCTGCTTTCGATGATCGAAAAGCGCATCGAAGCCGGACTTCCTACGCTTGGCATCTGTCTGGGCGCTCAGTTGATCGCGCGCGCACTCGGCGCTCGCGTCTATCCAGCGGGCCATACGGAGCTCGGCTGGGAACCGCTCACGCTGACCGACGCGGGCCGCGCCTCGCCGGTGCGTCATCTGGACGGCGCGCAAACCTCCATGCTGCATTGGCATGGCGACACTTTCGACCTTCCCGCGAACGCGACGCGTCTTGCCTCCACCAATGCGTGCGAGAACCAGGCATTTGCATGGGGCAGCCATGTGCTCGCGTTGCAATGTCATCCCGAGATCCGCGCGGACGGCTTCGAGCGCTGGTTGATCGGCAATGCGGGCGAGCTCGTGAGTCATGGCATCGACGCGCGGCAGTTGCGCGCCCAGACCGCGCAATATGGTCCCGCTCTGGAGGCCGCGGCGTGCCGCATGTTCAGCGAATGGCTCGACCAGGTGGAAGCGAAACCCTGAGCGCGTAAGCTGCGCGACGCCGGCTGCCTGCAGCAAATGAGTCGCGGTGCTATGCTCGACCGCTCTCGGGTTTCTACTAGGCGGTGATCCATGAGCGCGTTATTTTCCCCACTCACGCTGCGTAGCGTGACGCTTCCTAACCGCATCGTCGTGTCGCCGATGTGCCAGTATTCGGCCGAGCGAGGCGAGGCCACCGCGTGGCACATGATTCACCTCGGCAGTCTTGCGTTGTCGGGCGCCGGCATGTTGTGCATCGAGGCGACAGCGGTGGAACCAGACGGCCGTATCACGCCGAGCGATCTCGGCTTGTGGGACGACGCGACCGAGGCGGCGCTCGTGCCGGTGCTCGCCGCGATCCGCAAGCATTCGCATATCAACGTGACGATGCAGCTGTCGCATGCGGGGCGCAAGGCGTCGAGCCATGTGCCCTGGGAAGGCGGCCAGTTGATTCCGGTATCGCAAGGCGGCTGGCTGCCGCATGCGCCATCCGCGTTGCCGCACAAGGCGGGCGAGGAGCCGCCGCTCGCGCTCGACACGCCGGCGCTCAATCGCATTCGTGAAGCCTTCGCCGCCTCTGCGCGGCGCGCGGCGCGCCTTGGCATCGACGCACTCGAAGTGCATGCCGCGCACGGCTATCTGCTGCACCAGTTTCTTTCGCCGCTCGCCAATCAACGCAATGACGACTACGGCGGCTCGCGCGAGAACCGTATGCGTTTTCCGCTCGAAATCTTCGACATCGTGCGCGCCTCTTTTCCGGCTGACAAACCGGTCGGCGTGCGCGTGTCTGCGACGGATTGGGTGGAAGGCGGCTGGTCGCTCGAAGACACCATTGCGTTCGCGCACGAGCTGAAGAAGCGCGGATGCGACTGGATAGACGTGTCGTCCGGTGGCGTGTCGCCGTTGCAGAAAATTCCGCTCGAGCCCGGCTATCAGATTCCGTTCGCCAAGGCTGTCAAACAGGCGACGGGCCTCACCACCATCGGCGTCGGGCTGATTACCGATCCGCTGCATGCGGAGCAACTGATCGAACAGGGCGATGCCGATCTGATCGCGCTGGCTCGTGCGTTGCTCTACAACCCGCGCTGGCCGTGGCATGCCGCCGCGCAACTGGGCGCGACCGTAGAAGCGCCGCCGCAGTATTGGCGCTCGCAACCGCGTGAGCAAAAGGCGCTGTTCGGCGAGATTTCGTTTGGCCAAAGATGAAGCGGATTCCGCGCACGGCGCACGCGCATCCGGCATACGTTTTTGACGGTTGAACGAAGCCGTCTTCAGCGTGTACGATGCCGGATGTGGCGCATGTGCGTCGCAGGTCGACGCGGCGCTCGCAGGGCGCCGCGTTTGCTATGAGCGCCAGAAAAAATCAGCGCGTCAGACGCGGGCGTTTTCGACGGCTGCCGGACTTCATCCCAGTTCTTCACAAGGATTCTTTCAATGAGTTCACGCAGGATCGCCGTGCGTCGTTCCGGTGTGCACGGCAAAGGCGTGTTTGCGCTCGAACCGATTGCTGCCGGCGAGCGGCTAATCGAATACAAGGGTGAGCGCATTTCCTGGAAAGAAGCGTTGCGCCGCCATCCGCACAATCCTGACGAACCGAATCACACGTTCTACTTTGCGCTCGATAGCGGCAAGGTGATCGACGGCAAGGTGAACGGCAACAGCGCGCGCTGGATCAACCACTCGTGCGCGCCGAACTGCGAAGCGGAAGAGATCGACGGGCATGTGTATGTGCACGCGCTGCGCGATATTGCCGAAGGCGAGGAGCTGTTCTACGACTACGGCCTCGTGATCGACGCCCGCCAGACCAACAAGCTGAAGAAGGAATACGAATGCCGCTGCGGCTCGCGCAAATGCCGCGGCACGATGCTGGCGCCGCCCCAGAAGGAGAAGGGCGCGGCTAAAACAGCGAAAGCGCCGAAGTCCACTAAGTCCACTAAGTCGACTAAAAAGGCGAAGAAGAAGTAATGCGCGCAGCGGCGCGCTCGCCATGCGAATGGCGCCGCGACGGCCCGTTGCCAGGCCTCACCGCTACACCTACCGCTACATATCGACCGGCGCCGAGTGCGCCGGTTTTGGTTCGCTACCTTGCGAGTCGGGGCTCGCATCGGGCGGCAGCGCCGCCGCTTGCACGAGCGGAATACGCACGATAAAGCGCGCTCCGCCTTCGGGCGCGTCCTCGTAATGCACGCTGCCGCCGTGCAACACCATGATGTCGTGAACGATCGCAAGGCCGAGACCGGCGCCGCCGTCCACGCCGTTATCGCTCTGACCGTCGCCGCGGAAAAAGCGCTTGAAGAGATCGGCTTGTTGCGTATGAGGCACGCCCGCGCCATTGTCTTCCACCACGATCTCGGCCATGCGCACATCGTCAATGACGGTTTGCGACACCGTGACCGTAATGCGCCCGCCATCGAAGCGCGAAGGCGGCACGTACTTCAGCGCGTTATCCAGCAGATTCGCGATCACTTCATGCAGCAACACCGGATTGCCGCGCGCAATCAACGGATGATCGTTGGTCGGGTCGTCGAGCCGCTGAAAACCGAGGTCGATGTGCGACGTCAATGCACGCGGCACCCATTCGGCGCCCGTGTCGAACGCGAGCGCGGCCATGTCCACATTGACGAAACGCGCGGCCTGCTCGGCCGGTTCCGCCCGCGCGAGAGACAACAGTTGATTCGACAGACGCACCGCACGATCAGCCGCCGCGCGCAACTCGCGCACTGCGGCGAGCGTCTGCTGCGGGTCGCGCGCGACTGCGGCCTGCTCCGCATGCAGCTTGACGGCAGTGAGGGGAGTGCGCAGCTGATGCGCGGCATCCGCAATGAATTTACGTTGCCCGTCGAGCGCGGTCTTCAGACGGCCGAGCAGCGCGTTCACGGCGCCCGTCAGCGGGCGGATCTCGACCGGCACATAGGTTTCGTCCACCGGTTCGAGTGACGTGTGCGTTTGCCGGTTCAGCGAATCCGCGAGATGGGTCAGCGGATTGAGCTGCTGATTCACCACGCGCCACACGATCACCCAGCCGGCGAGCAGCAGCAACAGCAGCGGCATCATGATCGCAACGAGAAACTCCGCGGCGATACGAAAGCGGTGATGCACCGGCTGCCCGACCTCCACGACGATCGGATTGCCGACCGGCTGATCGACCCGCACTTGCGCGACGCGCACTGTCACCCCCTGGTGCTGCGTTTCGAACACGTACGCATAATGCATGCGCCGCACACTCGTGCCTTGCAGCGGAAGCGTCTCGTCGCCGGCAATTTCCGTCTCGCCATTGCTGATGCGATAGACGAGATGCTCCATCGGATCGGAGAACATGGCTTGCGCGAGCGGCGGCACGGTAATAGGCGCGTCGGGGCCCGCAATCTGGATCTGCTTGGAGATGGCGGTCGCGAGATCTGCGAGCGAGCGGTCGACCACGTGCTGCGTGTACTGCCACGCGAGCCAGTACGCGATCAGGCCGCTCATTAGCGCGAGCAGCGAAAGGGGAGCAGCCAGGCGCCGCAGCAGCGTGCGGCGCAGGCTATTGGCGGCCGGCTGGGGCATGATGGAACGCGCGGAAAAGAGGCTGGCGCGAGGCGCCCTGAAGTTTCGCCGGGCGCCGGCAACTCGCGCACGCAGTGCGCAGCGCCGGCCCGGCGCCGTCTGGCCGCAAGCGAATGGCGGCCTTCACGACGATTATGCGGCCTGGCGGATTTCCTGCAACAGGTAACCAAAGCCACGCACCGTGACGATTTCGACACGGCAGCTTTCGAGCTTCTTGCGCACGCGGTGCACGTAGACTTCGATGGCCGTGTCGCCGAGATCGCCGCCGAAATGCGTCAGATGGTCCTGCAACTGCGCCTTGCTGACCACGCGGCCGTGGCGCAGCAGCAGCATTTCCAGCACCGCGAATTCGCGCGGCGACAATTCGAGCGGCTTGTCGTCGTTGAAAATGCGGCGATCGACACCCGACAGACGCACACCGCCGAGCGACACTTCCGGACGCGGCATGTCGCCGTGCGGGCCGCTGCGGCGCATCACGGCGCGAATGCGCGCTTCGAGTTCGGTGGGCTCGAACGGCTTGAGCATGTAGTCGTCGGCGCCGGAATTCAGGCCTTGCACGCGGTCGTTCAATTCGTCGCGCGCGGTGAGAATGATCACCGGCGTATGGCGATTGCTCTGACGGAAGCGCGACAGCAGCGTCATACCGTCGATACCCGGCAGGCCGAGGTCGAGAATCACCAGTTCGTGGCGGTTTTGCGTAAGGGCCTGTTCGGCGAAAATGCCGTCGTGGACCATGTCGACCGTGAAGCCGGCTTGTTCGAGGCTGCTTTGGATGCCGCGTGCGATGGGGCGGTCATCTTCGATCAGAAGGAGTCGCATGGATTTCGCTCAATTACAATGGGTTTAGGCGTTCGGGCAAGCGGTTCGCCGGAGCGCCTGCCAGGCAGTCGAGCCGACGTGCTCGCGCCCTCCGGATAATCGAAGCCATGTCCGAGATCAGCATTCAGGAACTCGAAGCCGCGATCAACTTCTGGCGCGCCCGCTCACCTTCGAGCGGCGACGAACTCGTTCTGTGCAAGGAGGCAAGCGCGCTCTCCAAGCCGTATGCGCTCCTGATTGTACAGCGTCAGAACACGCTATCGCGCGATGATCTGGACGCTATTGCAGGCGAGGCGTGGGATTCTTACGTGCGCCTTAAAAATGGCCTGTAGAACTGAAGGTTTGTGCGCGTCGTTGCCTGCAAAGCCCTTTCAATACGATGAATTCTTCGCGGCCGCCGTGCACGCTGCCGTCCTCTTGTCGCAGCGTGTCCGCCTACAGGTCGCGCGCTACGACGCAATCCGCCTCATGCATTCGCAGGTGATTGGCGTTGGTCGGCCTTCCGGCTGCGTTCGCGTGCGCATGCAATAATCGAGGCATTAAGCGCCTATTGGATGCCGGACCGTTACATGCTGGATCTCGATCACTTCGACCTCGCGCTGCTCGACGTATTGCAGCGCTTTGGCCGCGCCACGCATCAGCAGCTTGCCGAACAGGTGCCGCTGTCGCCGTCGCAAATTGGACGGCGCTTGCAGCGGCTCGAGCAGATCGGCGTGGTAGACGGTTATCGGGTCGTGCTGCGTCCCGAAAAGCTCGGCTTGGGCGTAACGGCTTTTACGAGTCTCAAACTCAAGCACCACGGCGATTCGGTGATCGAACAATTCCAGCAGCAAATAGACCTGTTGCCCGAAGTGCTGGAATGCCACGCGGTGGTGGGCGACGCCGACTATCTGCTGCGCATCGTCGCACCCGATCTCAACTATCTGTCCACGTTCGTCATGAAAAAGCTCATGCGTGTGCCCGGTGTGGACAGCGTGCGCTCGAACATTGTGCTCACCACGTTCAAGCGCAACGGGCCGTTGCCGCTTGCCCATCTGTCTTCTTCCGGAACGGCCGCCGCCTGACTTCAGCCCAGGCGACCGCGCGCGCGGTTCATGCGGCCTGCTTAGGCTCGCCCGGCGGGCTGAGCAGATCCACATAGGCCACCGCCACCAGATCGGATTCCGCTACACCGAGGCTTGCGAACATCGCGTGGGCTTCAGCGTGGCCGTCTTCCTCGTTGTCGTCCTGCGCGAGCACCACTTCGAGTTCGACGAAATCGCCGAGACCATCCACGCGGTCTAGATGAATGCGCGTGCGCCCCGCCAGATAGACGTGCCGCTCCTTGGTGACGATGCCGCGCGTGGTGAGCGCGGTGGCCAGCAGCGCGTGCATGGCTTCGGGGTTCGTCACGGGACTGCGCGTGTAGTACGACGCTTTTGGCCCGTCGCGGTCGTCGCGCTGATAGAAGATCAGTTCGGCGGGCGTGCCGTCGTCGAACTGGCGCAGCTTCAGACGCCCGCGCGGCACGTCATAGAAAAAATCCTGCTGGCGGAAGATGAGCGGCGCGTCCGGCGCGAGTTGCGCGGCGCGTTCGCGCAGTTGCTCGAAATGCTGAGCGCGGGCTTTGATTTCGATGTTGCGTGCCATATCAGGCTCCTGTCGGGATGGAATGGCCGGCTGCTTGCGTCGCGAGCGGGCAAAGCGACCGGGAAAGACAGAGTCGGTTGGAACGGAAAAGAGGCGGCGGGCGCGTCAGTGAACCGCCAATCTAACAAATACTGCGTGACGCTGCGGTTTCATTCGGCATGCAAGCGTCTGGCGACGCCTGGCCGGCGCTGTCATGAGAGCGGCTCATATCGCAACGCACAACGCAAACGTGGCTGGCGGAAGAAGGCCCGGTTTGGCGCAGGCGGTTTCAGCTTGCCCATTGCAGCTCGATCAGCTTGAGCGCGGCGGCTATTGCGGGCTCGTCCTTGCGCTCGGCCAGTGTGACGAAACTGAGTTGCGTCGGCACCGTAATACCTTCCACGATGGTCAGCGCATGCGCGTGGGCCTCGGCAATCGCAATCGCGTCGCGGGCAAGCGTCAGACCCACGCCCGATTTGACGAGATCCAGCATGGAAGGCTCCTGGTCCACCTCCGCGACCTTTACCGGCTTCACTCCCGCCTCGCCGAATGCGCGCGATAACAGCCGGTTATGCGCGGACGCAGGCGGCGTCCAGATCCACGGAAAGGCGGCGAGCGAGCGCCAGTCACGCGCGCCTTTGACGCGGTCCTTCCAGCCGGCCGGTGCCAGCACGCGATACTGGAAATGCGTGAGGGTCAGCGTGTGAAAGGCGCGCGCATCGCGGCTTTCGTCGTCTGAAGGCACGCCGATGTAATAGCCCACGTCCAGTTCGCCGGCGCGCACCTGCTCGAGCACCCAGCCCGACATGCCGTGTCGCAGGGCCGTCTCGATGTGCGGCCACGTTTCCACCAGTTGTTTCAGAAAGCCGCCGAGCCGCAGAAACTCCGGGTCCAGAATGGTGCCGATGCGCAAGCGTCCGCGCACCTCCTGGCGCAGCGACTGCGCCGCGCGCTGCACGTCGCTTGCCGCCGCGATCGCGCGCTCCGCATGCGGCAGCAGCGCCTGGCCGTCGCGCGTGAGGGAAAGTCCATGCGAGGTCCGCGTGAACAGCGTGACGCCGAGCGTTTCCTGCAAATGCTTGATTTGCAGGCTGACGGCCGGTTGCGTCAGATGCAGTTGCACCGCCGCGCGCGTGAGGTTGCCCTCGCGTGCCACGGTGACGAAGGCGCGTAGCAGAGTGAGATCCATCCGCTGATATTAACTCCGCTTATAGCGCAGTTGAGCATTACTCATTGGATTTCCGCAGGCGAAGCGCCGTACCCTCGTGTTTCAGCGCCTTTTTTTGGCGGCGGAAAAATTCGCAGCAGCCATCGTGAATGATGGTCCACAACCGCGAGGAGAGAACATGAGCGAGACATATCCGGACGAAATCGTTCGCACGGGCACCGGCGTGCAGCCGCTGACGCATTTCATCAACGGCAAGGCCATTGACGGAACCAGCGGCCGTTTTGGCGACGTCTTCAATCCCGCGCTCGGCGAAGTCAGTGCGCGTGTGCCGTTAGGCAGCGTGGCAGAAGTAGATGCAGCGGTCGCCGCTGCGTATGCGGCCTTTCCCGCGTGGAGCGAAACCGCGCCCATCAAGCGCGCCCGCGTGCTCTTCAAGTTCAAGGAACTGCTCGATCGCCATCACGACGAACTCGCGGAACTGATCACGCGCGAGCACGGCAAGGTGTTCTCCGACGCGAAAGGCGAGGTGATGCGCGGTATCGAAGTGGTCGAGTTCGCGTGCGGTATTCCCAATCTGCTGAAGACGGATTTCACCGACCAGATCGGCGGCGGCATCGACAACTGGAACCTGCGTCAGCCGCTCGGCGTGGTCGCTGGCATCACGCCCTTCAATTTTCCGATGATGGTGCCGTGCTGGATGTTCCCGGTCGCAATCGCGTGCGGCAACACCTTCGTGCTGAAGCCTTCGGAGCGCGACCCCTCGGCATCCAACCGTCTAGCGGAACTGTTGAGGGAAGCGGGTTTGCCCGACGGCGTGTTCAACGTCGTGCACGGTGACAAGGTCGCGGTCGACGCACTGCTCGTGCATCCCGACGTGAGCGCCGTGTCGTTTGTCGGCTCCACGCCGATTGCCGAATACATTCACGCGGAGGGCACGAAGCACGGCAAACGCGTGCAGGCGTTGGGCGGCGCCAAGAATCACCTCGTCGTGATGCCGGACGCGGATCTCGATCAGGCCGTCGACGCGCTGATCGGCGCTGCGTACGGTTCGGCCGGCGAGCGCTGCATGGCGATCTCCGTCGCCGTTGCGGTGGGCCATATCGCCGACGAACTGGTCGAGCGGCTCACGCCTCGCGTGAAGAGCCTGAAGATTCTGAACGGCATGGAGTCGGCCGCCGAAATGGGACCGCTCGTGACGGCAGCGCATCGCGAGAAGGTGCTCGGCTATATCGAAGCCGGCATCGCGGCAGGCGCAAAGCTTGTCGTGGATGGCCGGGCTCATCGGGTAGAAGGGCACGAGAAAGGCTTTTTCCTCGGCGGTACGCTGTTCGACAACGTGTCGACAGATATGAAGATCTATCGCGAGGAAATCTTCGGGCCGGTGTTGTGCGTGGTGCGCGTACCTGATTTCGCGTCGGCGGTTGAACTGATCAACGCGAACGAGTTTGCCAACGGCGTGTCGTTGTTCACGTCCGACGGCGGCATTGCACGCGCTTTCTCGCGGCAGATCCAGATCGGCATGGTCGGCATCAACGTGCCGATTCCAGTGCCTATGGCGTGGCATTCGTTCGGCGGATGGAAGAAGTCGCTATTCGGCGACCATCACGCGTACGGCGAAGAGGGTGTGCGGTTTTACACGCGCTACAAGAGCATCATGCAGCGCTGGCCCGACAGCATCGTTAAGGGCGCCGAATTCACCATGCCGGTCGCGAAGTAAGCCGCGACATTAGCCCTCGGCTGCGCGGCTTGAACCCCGCGCCGAGGGCGTCGATCAAGCCGGGCGTCGCGCCATCGGCAAAAAATGATTAGGAGACTGAACGATGAGCCACGTGCAAGCCGCGTCGTCGGGGCGGCGTCTCGAAGGCGAATTCGACTACATCGTCGTCGGCGCGGGGACAGCGGGCTGCGTGCTCGCCAATCGCCTGACCGAAGATCCAGACGTGCAGGTGCTTCTGCTCGAAGCGGGCGGCAAAGACGACTATCACTGGATCCATGTGCCGGTCGGCTATCTGTACTGCATCGGCAATCCTCGTACTGACTGGCTGTATAAAACGCAGGCGGAGCCGGGACTGAACGGACGCGCGCTGTCGTATCCGCGCGGGCGGGTGCTGGGCGGCTCGTCGTCCATCAACGGCATGATCTATATGCGCGGCCAGCGCGAAGATTATGACGAGTGGGCACGCGTGACGAACGACGCGTCCTGGTCGTGGAACTCGGTGCTGCCCATCTTCAAACGCAGCGAGGATTACTACGCGGGCGCAAGCGAATCGCATGGCGCGGGCGGGCCGTGGCGTGTCGAGAAGCAACGCCTGAAGTGGAAAATACTCGAGGAATTTTCAAAGGCCGCGCAAGAGACCGGCATTCCCGCCACCGACGACTTCAATCGCGGCGACAACAGCGGGGTCGGCTACTTCGACGTCAATCAGAAACGCGGCATTCGCTGGAATGCGTCGAAGGCCTTCTTGCGTCCCGCGATGCGGCGCCCCAATCTCACGGTTATCACCGGCGCGCACACGCAGCGCGTGATATTCGAAGGACGCCGCTGCTGCGGTGTCGAATATCGCGGCAACGGTATCGACTTCGTGGCCAAAGCGCGCTGCGAAGTGGTACTCGCTTCAGGCGCGGTGAACTCGCCGCAAGTGCTCGAGTTGTCCGGCATCGGTAATGGCGCGCGTCTGCAACGGCTGGGTATCGAGGTGGTCAACGACCTGCGCGGCGTCGGCGAAAACTTGCAGGACCATCTGCAATTGCGCATGGCATATCAGGTCGACGGCGTGCGCACGCTTAATACGGCGTCCGCACATTGGTGGGGCAAGCTGATGATAGGCGTGCAGTACGCGCTTTTCCAAAGCGGTCCAATGTCGATGTCGCCGTCGCAACTGGGAGCGTTCGCAAAGTCCGATCGCGAAGACCGGTCGATCACTCGCCCCGACCTCGAATATCACGTGCAGCCGCTTTCGCTGGATCGTTTTGGCGAGCCGCTGCACCGCTTCAATGCATTCACGGCCTCTGTGTGCCAGTTGCGGCCCACTTCGCGTGGCAGCATCCATATCGAGTCGGCAGATGCATCTGCACCTCCGCTCATCGCTCCCAACTATCTTTCCACCGACTACGACCGGCACGTCGCGGCCAACGCGTTGCGTCTCACGCGCCGCATTGCGGCAGCGCCGGCATTGGCGCGTTATCAGCCTCGGGAAATCTTGCCGGGCATCGACTATCAGAGCGAGGAAGAACTGCAACGTGCCGCAGGTCTCGTCGGCACCACGATCTTTCATCCGGTGGGTACGTGTCGCATGGGCACGACCGACGATCCCGGCGCTGTGGTGGACAACAGGCTACGAGTTATCGGTGTCGAAGGTTTGCGCGTGGTGGACGCATCGGTCATGCCAACCATCACCTCAGGCAACACCAACTCCCCCACGTTGATGATTGCGGAGCGGGCAAGCGACATGATCCGCGAGGACCGCCGCGCGCGCGTGAGCGGCAGCGTGGCCCTCCATGTGGGAAACGCGGTGTCGATGTCCGCAGTGTGACACGCTCCTCTCGCAGCACGCACGCAGCGCGCATTGTGCGCGCGCGAACGTTCATGCCCGCATGTCTCCGATAAGAGACTGCGGCGCACCATTAGTGAGGACACATCGTCCACTAAGTGCAAATCCCAATGAATGCGCTGCATCATTGGCGCGACAATGGCAGCCATGCTGCGTGCTGCCCCAGGAATTACCGTCCGGATTGGTGCAGCACGCCAACGAGCGTGCACGGGGTGCCGCCGTCCAAATAAAAGTCGCGCAGAGCTTCGCGCGAAAGATCGTGATGCTTCGCCTAACTCCGCATGGAAGGGAACATGATTCTCGGCGATACGATTCTCGAAACGCGCGGCCTCACTCGTGAGTTCAAAGGCTTCATTGCCGTGAACGGCGTGAACCTGCGCGTGCGCCGCGGCTCGATTCATGCGCTGATCGGCCCCAACGGAGCGGGCAAGACCACCTGCTTTAACCTGCTCACCAAGTTTCTCGAGCCGACAGCCGGACAGATCGTCTTTAACGGCGTCGACATCACGCATGAACGCCCGGCGCAGATCGCGCGGCGCGGCATCATCCGTTCGTTCCAGATTTCCGCTGTGTTCCCGCATCTGACGGCATTGCAGAATGTGCGTATTGGTTTGCAACGTTCGCTCGGCACCGCTTTTCATTTCTGGAAGAGCGAGCGCACGTTGCGCCGGCTCGACGACCGCGCAATGGACCTGCTCACGCAAGTGGGCCTGACCGATTTCGCCGACGTGCTGACGGTCGAACTCTCGTACGGCCGCAAGCGTGCGCTCGAAATCGCCACCACGCTTGCGATGGAACCCGAGCTGATGCTGCTCGACGAGCCGACGCAAGGCATGGGTCACGAAGACGTCGACCGCGTCACGGCATTGATCAAGAAAGTATCGAGCGGCCGCACGATTCTGATGGTCGAGCACAACATGAATGTGATTGCCGGCATCTCCGACACCATCACCGTGCTGCAACGAGGCGAAGTGCTTGCCGAGGGCACCTATGCGGACGTGTCGAAGAATCCGCTGGTAATGCAAGCCTATATGGGCAGCGCCGACGCGGCGCTCGCCGGAGCCCACGCATGAACACAATTGCCGAGCGCGAAAGCCTCGAGGTGAGCGGCAAGGCCGCTGGCGCACCCGCGTTGGAGATCGCGGGATTGCAAGCGTGGTACGGAGAGTCGCACATCCTGCATGGCGTCGATCTGACGGTGGATCGCGGCGAGGTAGTGACGCTACTCGGCCGCAACGGCGCGGGACGCACCACGACCTTGCGCGCAATCATGGGCTTGACCGGCCGGCGCACGGGGTCGATTCGCATTGGCGGCCGTGAAACGATCAACCTGCCCACACATCGCATCGCGCATCACGGCATTGGTTACTGTCCCGAAGAGCGCGGCATTTTTTCGAGTCTCTCGTGCGAGGAAAACCTGTTGCTGCCGCCGCCCGTCGGCGACAAGGCGCACATGATGTCGCTCGAGGAAATCTATTCGATGTTCCCGAATCTGCAGGAACGCCGCATGAGCCAGGGCACGCGGCTTTCGGGCGGCGAACAGCAGATGCTCGCGGTGGCGCGAATTCTGCGCACCGGCGCGAACCTGCTGCTGCTCGACGAGATTTCAGAAGGTCTCGCGCCTGTCATCGTGCAGGCACTCGCACGCATGATCGTCACACTGAAGACGCGGGGCTACACGATTGTGATGGTCGAACAGAATTTCCGCTTTGCGGCGCCGCTTGCCGATCGTTTCTATGTGATGGAGCACGGTACGATTGTCGAGCACTTCGGGGCGGGTGAACTCGAAAGCAAGATGCCGGTACTGCATGATCTGCTGGGTGTTTAGCGCTCGCGCCCGATTGCCTCTGATAACCACAAGTGAAGAACCAGGAGACAGGAATGAAAAAGAACCCACTCGCGCGGCTTGCTTCAGTTTGTTTCGCGGTCGCCGCCGGCGCCGCCCTCGCTACGAGCAGCGCGCAAGCGGCAGACGATGCAGTGAAGGTCGGCTTTATCACGGACATGTCGGGGCTTTACGCGGACATCGACGGCCAGGGCGGCCTCGAAGCGATCCGCATGGCCGTTGCGGATTTCGGCGGCAAGGTCAACGGCAAGCCGATTACCGTGCTGTATGCGGATCACCAGAACAAGGCTGACATCGCGGCCTCGCGCGCACGCGAATGGTTCGACCGCGAGGGCGTCGACCTGCTGATCGGCGGCACGAATTCCGCAACCGGCCTTTCGATGAACACCGTCGCAGGCGAAAAGCACAAGGTGTACATCAGCATCGGGGCGGGGGCCGACACGCTGACCAACGAGCAGTGCACGCCGTACACGATTCACTATGCGTACGACACGACGGCGCTCGCCAAAGGCACCGGGTCCGCGGTCGTGAAGCAGGGCGGCAAGTCCTGGTACTTCCTCACCGCCGACTACGCGTTCGGCAAGGCGCTCGAAAAGAACACCTCGGACGTGGTGAAGGCAAGCGGCGGCCAGGTCCTGGGCGCGGTGCGTCATCCGTTGTCGGCGTCGGACTTCTCGTCGTTCCTGTTGCAGGCGCAGTCGTCCAAGGCGCAGGTTCTCGGTCTGGCGAACGCGGGCGGCGACACGATCAACTCGATCAAGGCCGCGAAGGAATTCGGCATTACCAAGAGCATGAAGCTCGCCGCGTTGCTGATGTTCATCAACGACGTGCATAGCCTGGGTCTCGAAACGACGCAGGGCCTCGTGCTCACCGACAGCTGGTACTGGAACAAGGACGCGAATACGCGCAAGTGGGCGCAACGCTACTTCGACAAGATGCGCAAGATGCCGTCGAGCCTGCAGGCCGCCGACTATTCGGCGACCATGAACTACCTGAAGGCGGTGCAGGCGGTCGGTTCGACCGACGCCGACAAGGTGATGGCGCAACTGAAGAAGACCAAGATCGACGACTTCTATGCGAAGGGCTACATCCGTCAGGACGGCAGCATGATCCACGACATGTACCTGATGCAGGTGAAGACGCCCGCGGAGTCGAAAGAACCGTGGGACTACTACAAGATCACCGCGACGATTCCGGGCGAGCAGGCGTTCACCACCAAGGCGGAGACGCGCTGCGCGCTGTGGAAGTGAACGTGGCCTGAAGGTCCGGCCGGCGGCTGGCTTCCCGTGCCGGCAGCCGGCCGTTGGTGCGCGTCGCTCCGTCTGTTTCATATGCCGCGCGTGGCGGGTGTCATGCGCGTGTTCAACGTGTGCCGGCCCGATCGCGCACAACCGATCTCACCTTGACGATGGGTGAAGGCTTCAATGGACATCTTTGGCATTCCGCTTCCTGCGATGCTCAGCCAGTTGCTGCTTGGACTCGTGAACGGCTCGTTCTACGCAATTCTGAGTCTGGGACTTGCGGTGATCTTCGGCTTGCTGAATGTGATCAACTTCGCTCACGGCGCGTTGTTCATGCTCGGCGCGATGCTCGCGTGGATGGGCTTTTCATACTTCGGCGTGCCATATTGGCCGATGCTGATCATTGCGCCGCTACTGGTCGGCCTGTTCGGCGTCCTGATCGAACGCTCGATGCTGCGCTGGCTGTACAAGCTCGATCATCTGTACGGGCTGCTGCTCACGTTCGGGCTCACGCTCGTCGTCGAGGGTGTGTTCCGCTCGATCTACGGCTCGTCCGGCCAGCCGTACGACGTACCCTCGGCACTGTCAGGCGCCACCAATCTCGGCTTCATGTTCCTGCCGAACTATCGCGCGTGGGTCGTGGTGGCTTCGCTGATCGTCTGCTTCGCGACCTGGTTCGTCATCGAGAAGACACGGCTTGGCGCATATCTGCGCGCGGGCACCGAAAACCCGAAGCTGGTTGAAGCGTTCGGCATCAACGTGCCGCTGATGATTACGCTCACCTACGGTTTCGGTGTCGCGCTCGCCGCGTTTGCGGGCGTGCTTGCCGCACCCGTCATCCAGGTGTCGCCGCTGATGGGCCAGCCGATGATCATCACCGTGTTCGCGGTCGTGGTGATCGGCGGAATGGGTTCGATCATGGGCTCGATACTCACGGGCCTGATGCTCGGCGTGATCGAAGGGCTCACGCGCGTGTTCTATCCGGAAGCGTCGGCCACCGTCGTGTTCGTGATCATGGCGCTCGTGTTGCTGGTGCGCCCGGCGGGTCTCTTCGGCAAGGAAAAATGATGCAGAGAAAAGTGCTCTACGGTCTGCTGCTGCTCGCGCTCCTCGCGGTGCCCGTGCT
>Ga0209796_10000556_pt1 | contig 22482 bp, 30 predicted proteins | sample AgamicOrSfrz_FD_187167 | JGI IMG/M metagenome (GOLD analysis project Ga0209796, IMG submission 187167) | Agave microbial communities from Guanajuato, Mexico - Or.Sf.rz (SPAdes) (version 2) | ecosystem: Host-associated > Plants > Phyllosphere > Phylloplane/Leaf | place: Guanajuato, Mexico...
TGTTTGTAGAAGTAGCGATCGGTAAAGCCAGAGTCGCGCACCATGAATTTCATGTCAATAAGTGAATCATCACGAAGTTCCATTATTTTTCTCCTGGGATTAAGCCTGCTCAGGCTGTTCATGATCGGCCAGGCGCAGCCGGAAACATCTTCAGCTGCTGGCTGAGCCTGGCGTTGACTCTCTTCTTCAGCGGGATGCGGTATATCGTGAAGAAGAATGCAGCACAGAGAGGGCAGCCGCCAGCGCCTCGTTCATGAAGGAGGCCGGGCCCGTAATCGTCGTGCGCAGACGGAACATCCCCGTCGTTTCCACCACCGCACCGGGCACAACGCTGAGTGCGGCACTGACCACCCGGACCAGGCGCGGGAGGCGGAACAGAGAGGCCGTCAGGATCAGAGAGGCCTGTTTACTGTCCTGCTGACAGATGATTTTCATGGTGTCTCCTGAAAATGCGTTAGCCGGGAATGCCGGCAAGATAAGCCACAACGATCACCAGGGCGGACAGGGCAAGCGAGCCTGCTGTCAGTCCGGCCCCGGCGATCGCAGAAATCGTAAAAATCCAGACAAGCGTCCGTAATACCGGGCGATTTCCGGGATGGTCAGAATGGTTCTTCATTAAGGGTTCCGGGCAAATTCAATCAGAACCCTGCGCGGGGACGGGCGCAGGACGAGGCTGACGTAAGAAAGCGTCTGCTTCTGACCAGCAGTCGGTCGTCGCGCAGGGAGAGGGAAATGACTTACGGGCTGCCGGCCAGGCGGGTGAGTATGCCCGGTGCGGCCGGCAAAACCGGTAACGTGGTGTCGTCATCCAGGATGAATGGGGGTACCTGCATCAGGGATGCCGTTCATCGCCGTCTTCTTTTGCACGAGAAGTCTCGTCGCGTCCTGAAGCAACCGCCAGGAACCGTTCATCCATTGTCTGACAGAAACCGGCACGTTTTTCTGCCCAGTTCTGATTGACTGCCCGGCAGGCGCAACCGGCCGCTTTCTTCCACATTTTTGCGGCAAGCGCGTAGTTTCCTTCTCTTTCAACCCGCGCTGCGTCAGAAGCAATAAGGGAATACGGACTGACACGCTGGCCGTAAACAGGGGATTTCATTTTTTTCTCCTTTCTGTATCACCCACGCCGGCCCTGAACGCTTCGGCCGGCGTGAGCAGGCGGCATGTCAGGGCATCCACCTCATGGCTTTCAGATGGCGGATGGCGTTCAGCTCAGTAGTGATCAGGCTGTCCACCAGCCGGGCGTAAGCCTCCTCAGCGTCTTTGCTGTAAAGCGTGCAGACAATGCCTGACGGCAGGTAAGGGGAGGCAAACTGATGGAGCTTTTCGGGGAAAAGCGACGCAAGCTCCTCCCGCAGCGCCTCCATTTCATCCTCTGCAGCCTCAGCGTCCCGCTGTTCCTGGCGTCGTCCTGTGCGGGAGAAACAGATCATGGCTGTCCCTCCTGAAGCAAAATTTCGACAACATGGTCAAAAGCAATCTGTAACAGCGGCAGCGGTGGCTGGGGTGGAAGGGCCGGCGGCGGCTGGGATGAAAAGCTGGCGCCGGTGACGATATTTTCTGGTGCGAACTCGATGTCGCGGATGGCGTTAAAAGGGCGAGCAAAAGCGGCATCGCCCCTGATGTGTGACTGCATCATGGGAAATGTTCCTCTGTCAGGCTTGGGGGATTAAATCTGGTTGTTGTAGTCGGCATGGCTGAGCAACTCCCAGTGCCGACCGTTGTCTCGTGAAAGCAGGCGCCAGTGCGGGGTAACGCGCAGTGTCAGATACCTGTCACGGTAGGTTCGTCTCGCGTGAATATGTCCTGCGCGCCACTGTCTGATTTGCTGTTCTGCGCGCCGGGTTATCCTGTCGGGTGCATGAGGCTTGGACATCACAGCTGCCTCATCTCAGCGGCGCAGGCAGCGGCGAGTTTCTGCACAAACACCCAGGTAATGCCTTCCCTGAAGCTGACAAACTGCTGGCTTCGGTTTAATACGCTGGCGGTAAAGGTGTAACGGCCATCATGGATCTGAATAACCATACCGGGCCTCCTTCAGGCATAAAAAAACCGCCACAGCGGGCGGTTGGGTTCAGGGTTGTCAGTAAATTGTTCACTGCTGCGGGGCTTCCTTGTGTTCCGGGGATTCGCCGCAACAGCAGCAGGTCGGGCGTAAATCTGGATGCGTCTCGTAAATCGGGCCGATGACGGCCTGAAGCAGTTCATCCAGTGAGTTTAATACGGTAGTGCGATAAGCATCGGCCTCTTCTTTGCTGATTTTTCCTTCCTGAGAGCAGGTATGAGTCATGTCGACTGACGCATACAGTTTTTCAGTCACATCGAAAAGGGTCTCGATAACTTTTTTGGCAACTTCGCGGTTTTGCATGGTGACCTCCGGGTCAGATGAATGCCCTGTCGGGCGGGGTTAGCGCAACGGCGTCTCAAAACTCATGGGCGCCATGTTCATTGACGATGATGATGCGTGTAGTTCTGATGAAATCAGCGACCTCATCGCCCACGTTCTGCCAGTGCGCCAGCGCCAGAAGCACATCACTGCGGGTCTGGCAGCGGCAGGCACCCACATACGCCTGCACATGAACAAGGGCGAGGCGCTGCATTTCTTTCTGAGTCAGAACTTTTGAAGGGCTGTTTTTATCCATGGTGTTCCTCCGGATCTGGACGTAAAAAAAGCCGCTTATGCGGCTGTCTTAACTGTTTTCTGGCTAAATCTGAGAAGGGTGCCAGGGTTAGCTGTCACTAACTAAAAAATTTAAACGGAGTCTCCTCATGGGCCGGGTTAAGTTTCGGTGCCCTGAATGTGGAGCTCGCCAGTTTCAGTTCACCTCTAACGATAAAAATAAAAAGACATCTCATGGCGCTGTCTGCACCCGCTGTGGGAGACAGGTTAAAGCCAGCAACCTTTACCAACTTCATCTTGCCTGTCAACGCAAAAGCTGGAATGGAAGAGATTAGATAAGCGGTATGCTTTTTTTGCACGGCTTCTGTACTGCTCGAATCTGACGTCCGGCTTCGTTAGCGACTTTCAGGTATTTACTCTTTATTCGGTGTTCAACGTACTTCGCAGCGGCCGCCTGAATTTGCTTGTAGTACTCCGTTTCCGTCTCTACTACCTTACTCACGCGATTGCTTAGTACTCGTCTGCAATGGTGTTCCGCCCGACTGAGTTCAGTAGTCCGTACCGGCGGTTCCCATCCCAGCTCTGCAGCCAGAATCTCTTCAATCTTGCGGCATTCAATCGCCTCAACCATGCGGCGCATATGCCGACGTGTTCTGGCGTTATCCTTCACCACAGGTTTAACAGATCTGCCATAGCTGATATTTGCCATACATCCCCCGTTAAGTTACTGGCTGCACAGTCGCAACAATGCACTCAGTAACCTGAGGTTCGGTGCGTTCTCGGCACCTTCCGTAGAGCTTCCCGCTCGTTGTTAAAGAGCTTGATTGCTTTGCAAATCGTCAAAGCTGGATTAAAAATACAAATTGTATTAAGTGTGGTCAATACAAATCGTGCTAAAATTGAATCTGAGTACTAAACGTATTGTTTGTGGTTGAGAACAGGATGCGAGGAAGGAGTGGGAGAGGGCAAAGCTTAGCGAAGATACGGTGCGGTTTTTGTATGGGGCACACCCACCCCAGAGGTCATAATCCCTCGAGTTTCGCTTCGATAACCACACCTATGATTCGGCACTTATCATCAATGGGAATCATGTGATAACTGGGATTGAGAGGTTTGAGATACTGCTGTCCAGCGTCAACGACGTACTTTTTGAAGGTAGCTTCATTTTCAGAGTCAAGCTTAGCAACGACCAGCCTTCCATTTGTTACTTCTACAGCAGGATCTACCAGTATCTTCATCCCTTCAGGTATGCTCAACCCTGTCGTGGCAGTCATTGAATCGCCTTTGACGGTAAGCCAAAAGCTATTTGGGCTTGCTTTAGCTGTGGTTTGTGTCCATTCCTGAACTTCATCTAAGTTATAGGGTTCGCAAGCTTCCGACCAATTACCTGCGCTTACCCAGCTTATAACAGGAAAGCTTTTTACCTCTCCAAGAGGAGAACGATCTGATACATTTATGAGGGATTCATCTGGGAAAATCACCATCCCATTAGAGCTAAGAACTAGTTCCTTTAGTCCCAAGACTTTCATCATCGCAGCTATATCTTCAATACTTGGCTCGCGACGTCCGTTTAGCCAATGGCCAATCGCGCCTTGGGTTTTACCCAGAGCCTCTGCCAGCCTTTCTTGAGTCAGACCAATCTGCTTCATCCTGGCTTTCGCCAGTTGATTCCATGTAAAGTTCATACGCAGATTATTACGAAGCGTATTAATAGTCACAACACACAAAATGTATTATCCTCTTGCCTGAAATAAGTACGATTTGTATTATATATTTCTCTCTTCTTACTGTAGGAGATTCTCAATGTGTCACCTCAGGAAAATCAGAAAAAATATCAATGTGTCGCAAGCCCTTCTTGCCCAAAAAGTTGGATGCAGTCAGGGCGCTATTGGGCATTATGAAAATAAGCGCCGAAAGCCTGATTTAGAGATGTGCAGGAAGTTGGTTCGTGCATTGAAAGAGTTTGGTGCTCAAGTAGAGTTAGATGATGTATTTCCTCCTGCACCCCGCACAGATCCTGCCATCCATTCATATCAATAGTGCCCCTAGCATCAGTATTGGTCTAGTTATTATTGGCCCGAAGAGATGTCGTTATGTCAGACAATTGGATCAAGATGCGTACCTCACTCAAGTCGCATCCTAAAGTGAATGAAATCGCTGCGCTGCTGGAGAAACTGGCAGATGGAAGCGCCGGTTTTGACGTGTCTTTCGGCGGGCAACGCTCCGCGCTTCTGACGCGTAACGTAACGCGTTGCGTAACGGTCACGTCACTACTGCTTGTCTGGAGTGCTGCCAATGAGCACACCAGTGACGGTGTGTTCCGTAACGTCGATCTCAGTTACCTGGATGTACTGACTGAGTTCCCAGGTTTTGGGGAAGCGATGGCCGCTGTAGGGTGGGCCATCTTCGATGCGGAAAACCGTTGCGTCATTCTGCCTGACTTCTGTAAAAACAACGTGCCGGCAAGTCAGCGAGGTTCAACAAATGCCGAACGCCAGCGTCGCTATCGTGAGCGTCAGAAGGCAAACCGTAACGTCACGCGTAACGTAACGCGTAACGTAACGGACAGCGTAACGCGTGACGTTACGGTAACGTTAGATAAGATAAGAAAAGAAAATCTAAAACCAAACACACACACCGCGCGCGCGAGGAGTTTTCCAGATTCTATGGATAACCTGGAAGCTGAAAAACTTCAAACCGAGACAGGGCAAAGGCTACAGGTAGGGCAGGGCGCACAAGCGATACAAAAAGCAACGGTCAAAGACCCCGTTATAGGGCATAACCGTAATGTTACTGAAGACGTAACGCATAACGTAACGGCCAGCGTAAGGCGTAACAGTGACATGCAGCGTGACGTTACTGTCCAGCGTTACGATGATACACATGCTGACGTAACTTCCGTACGTAACGCATCAGGCATAACGCAACGAGATCCTCTAAAACCTGCCTCACGTAATGATCAGGAAGCTAGCGTGCGAATATGCCATATTGCTTCGTCGGCACCGCAGGAACGCTTCGCCATGCATCCGGAGTGGCAGCCATCTTCTGACCTGATTCAGATTGCAGCAGATGCAGGCATAACGCTTCATAAGCCACCAGAGCCCGCCCAGATTGCTGAATTTCGCGTATTCTGGCGATCGGAAGGGAAACAGTTCAGACAGGCGCAATGGGACCTAAAGTTGGCTCAAAGGCTTGCAGAGGGCCGACAGAATAAGGTGAGCAATGCGCCGCGACGTGACGTTAACGCGATAGCTGAGACGTTCTATGAAATACCTAAGGGCTTCAGGGAGAATTAGTTTTTTTGTGCATTTAAGCCCTGAAAGAAATATGCTTGATATAACCTGAAATAATGATCCTTCATATGCATATCAATCTCTGCTTAGCACTAAATGTGAGGAGAAATTTATGAGTAAGGGAATGAGTAAAATCAAAAAACAAAATATTTATAACAAGCTGCGTGGTCATTGTGCTTACTGCGGGGAAATTATTTCGCCTGAATCTATGCATGTCGATCATATCCTCCCAAAAAAACTAGGCGGGAAGAACCATACTGATAACCTCTATCCGTCCTGCCAAAGGTGTAATACTGTTAAAGGCGACAAGGTACTGGAAGAATTTAGGCTTCATCTTATGCTATCCAAATCAGAATTTCGGGGTGTCATTAACTTTAAGCAATGGCAAATGCTTAATGAGCTTGGGGTCTTAATAAATCTACCTGTTCATTTATTTTATTTCGAATGGCAAAGAGTAAACGAGCCATGCAAAAAGACAATAGTTCTATATTCGAATAAAGGATAAAAAACCTTACTCCTTAATGTAAACATCATGCCTACTAAGCGGTAGGAGACGCTAGAGGTATTCCGAGGTCGGTAAGATCAACATTTATCATGTTGAAATTAGTTCGCTATGACGAAAGCGGACATTTTAAAGAGTAAAAGAAGAACAATGTTAAGGTGTTTTTGGGAGCTAATTAGTTATAGAAATAAATCTCCGATGTTGTCTAACCTAGATGCTAAGAGATAGCCTGTTAATAATAAAAATAAGTAAGATGAACGCATCACGGCGAATATTCATCTTTATAATTTTCCTCTACATATCTCTGATCTTGAAAAGATGTCATCGTCTCGGCAGGCATTTTTGATCGCATTCACTTCATTGCCTTGAGCAAGAGGAGTCCAGTAATTGTCAACAACCATATATTTTTGCCTTTTGTTAAAATCTCTAATCTTATAGAAAATCAAAAGCTGCTCAATGTTTTTCATGATTTTGTTTTTTGATGTTGTTCTATAATCAGCGTATACAATGATAGCTTCTGGAGTCATATAATCTCTTGCTGTTAAAGGAGGGATGCGAAATTTTACTTCGGATTTTGCTCCTAATACATAGCCATTCATTTCCTTGTATTCAAATGCAGGCATATAAGTAGAGTTGCCCCCAGGTAAAGTGACTCTATTTTCTGAAAAAGTCCCATAAACGGATTTGTTAATTTTGAATAGTATTCTTTGTCCAAATTCTGGTGATATTCTAAATTGCTCAACAATTTGATCTGTAGAACTATTGTTTATGAGTTTAAACTCATATCCTCGCTCCAGAGATTGAAGGTATTTGACCTCAACATCTCCCGTTAAAAAGTCAAAGATATAGCTGCTAATAACAGGCAAGATACCTATCGCAGCCAACCAAAGGAAAGTCTTATTTAATTTACTCAAAGGGTTGAGTTTAGTTGTGATTTTTGTATTGTTTTCTACTATTCTTCTCTGCTTTTTTTTACTTTTTATTTTTTTTGCTGCCATTTTATTTAACAGTCTCCTTGTTGTCATAAATCACCTATTAATGATGTAAAGATTACTAGAGGTTTCATTGTAATACAACATGTTAGATGCTATGAGTTAAGTGGTTATAGTTGTTTTAAATTTTCTTGGTTGCTTTATTATACTTTTGCCTCTAGTGCATAGCGAACATCAACTTTAGCAACCAGATTTCTCCCTTAAGCTCTGCGGTGGAACAGGATCATTAGTTTTTGGCTTCAAGTTTTTTGAAAAATTGGAAGACTGGAAGTAGCCAAAAGTAAGAGCCCAATGCGATCTGTTCGAAACGGTAACTTCCAGCTCGAATGAAGCATGCTTGCGCTCGCATTTCGCCGTTCTGGCCCTCACCGGGTGAGTTTATCCAGTGGTGCAAACGAGACGATTACAGTGCAGCGGGGTTACCGGATGAAGATAAGCTCTACGACATGGTGATGAAATATTGCGCCCGACTGGGCCTGATGAAACTCCTGAAAAATATCCTTGGAAGACTAACGCGGATTACTGGATGGTCACTGACCTGTACAGCCAGATGAGAGCGAATAATCATACGGAGACTGAGCTGCGTCAGGCGTGTCGTTCAAAGCTTCAGAAAATGTTCTGTCGCATCAGCGCGGATGAGTCGATTCCCATGCCTCGTACACAGCTGGAAAAACTCTACGTGCCGGCCAGCAGTGAGAAAGCGCTGAGTCACGTAGCGCACTTGAAGGCGCTAATCAAGTCGAAGAAGAGTTCCATATGGCCAAAGTGACACAGCTCATTCAAGCGCCTTCGATCACAGAGCTGGCCCCTTAATGATGCTGGCCATTATCAGTCTCATCGCTAGTCCCCTTTGAGCGAAAAGCGGACCTTAATTTTTGAAGCTTTTAGATCTACTCGCTGTGTTAGCTGGGCATATTGCTCATTGTGATTAGACAGCGAACCACTATCCCTGGAGATTTATAGACATTTCCATGCAGCTCAGCTCAGCCTGCGCCAGGGCAGATGGATATATACTTTCCCGCAAAAGTTTGAAACCATGCTTCTCATAAAAAGGCTGAGCATTAGGGGTTGAGGACAAAGTCAATTTCTCAAATCCACGTTCACGAGCTTCACTTTTAATGGCTTCAATAATCTGACTACCTAACCCTTTACCTGTATATTGAGGTAATGTAAATACAGCCTCAACACTGCCTGAAGACAGGTCAAGAAAGCCTGTAGCTACTAGCCTGCCATCAGGGGCATCAACAACGAAAAAAGGATTTGCTACAATGACGTTCCTGTAGCTTTCAGGCATTCTTTCCGGCGTCCAGGCTGCAATAACCGCATCATCGTAACTGTTCTTACATCCGTAACGTATAGCCTGATTTCGAATGTTCCAGCATTCTTCTGCCTCAACAGGCACAGCAAGTCTGATCTTCATAGCTTTTCCTTATGCGTTTTATTCTGCGAAACCTTTACATCTACCATAAAAGTTCTAAGGCATGCCCATCGAATTTTACTGAGGCGACAAAGTCCGCTTATGACAAGAGCAGACAGTGACAAGTGGCAAGGTCCGCTATGAGCGAGAAGCGGAAATTATGGTCCTAACAATGATCTGAGTGGTACGAACTGTTAGTAACCGCTGGCATCTACTGTCTGGTCAGTGGTGCAATTTGATCAGCCGCTCTCAGTGTCGAAAAGTCGCCTATCGCTCCCGACAGAAGGGGCAGCAATAGGCGAGAAGCATTCGTACGGTGACAACGAAATCCCAAGTGCCTCTGCGAGGAGAAGAGCTTGTTAAATAAGAGAGCCTGGCAAGCTCGTATGAACACGCTCACCTGAAATGCTTTCAAGGAATTGTTGTGGGAGAATCCTCTCAAATACGTCCAGTACGGCACGCATGACACTTAAATGCTGGTCCCAATCACCTCCTTCCACCCGCCTCCAAGCGCTTGGCATGTACCTCACCAGAATTGACAACGAATACAATATTGCAAGAGAGGTGACCCTATACTCCGGCACGCCTCCTAATACTGGCAAGATTAATGTAGGGCTGCTTAGATAAGGGCTGCGATGCAATAACAATGCATCGTGCCAAGACTTCAACCCCTGATGATCAACGCGCGCCCGAAACACTTCACCATCGTTGGGAGTTTCAACCTTTGTTAACTCAGCAAGCGGCCAATCCTGCAAAGCAATTCGTGCCTCGGATATCTTATTAGACCGATCCTTAAGCAATATGTAACTGCTCGAAGGATTAGCAGCTCTTTGTGCGCGATGAGAGATCATATCGATATACGGGATAACCCAAGCAGGCTCATCGTCGTAAACCTCCGTGAAGAGATCCCCCAATTCGGGAATCGCAGATAGTAAAACAGACATACCAGTAAATGACTGTGAGGGATACTTATCCGAATTATCTAAATCACCCACGGATTTCGCTTTAGCCTTAGGATAAAAAGCGGTGTCATACCCGAGAAAACTCACCCAATTAGGGTAAAACCCAGTGGCCAGAACACCAACCTTCAGGTCTCCGAAATGACCGGTTACTGATGACAGAGCGAACAGCCCATGCCCCTGTTTGGTCATGCCTTCCAGCTGATCAAGATCGGAGGGCCCATTAGGTGCTGCGAGCATCTCTGCAAATGCAAGGCTCAAGGTTCCGTAGTACAAGCTAAGAACTCGCTTATTCAAGCTTTCGTACGGCGCGCCTTTGTAATAATCAGCAGCGTTGCCCAACGCAAACGCGATGCCGGACGCTTTAGAAAGGACCTGCTCATCTGCCAGCACAACTCCTTCTCTCTCGGCTCGCCTTAAAACCAGCTTTTTAGCTATCTCAGAGCTGGAGAACTGATTCAGACGAGCCCAAATACCGGCCAAAGGATTTTCTGAAACAATTCTGGTTATCGAGTCAGGAGAGTTTGCGGTTTTTTTACTTAGTTTCGGTGGTGCTAATTCGCTGTTCCACTCGACCAGCAGAGGAAAAAAATCATCCAGTGAAGAAACTGGAGTAGCGACTCCTCTTGTATACTCCTCAACATGGTAAAGCTGGCCATTTGTGAAAATATGACTGACCCTACTTTCCAACTGCCTGTAGTGTCGATTATCTGTTGCTGACGTATACATTAATGCGACTGAATGCTTTTTCGCACCTTTAGTGGCGTCTATCACTAAGTATTCACCATCTTTGGACTCTTCTACGACCGAAGCAATCCACCCATGGGATAAAAGGGGGCCTAGCATTTGTTGCTTGGCGGCATTATGCAAAATCCCCATGCGTAACTCGATACCAACCCCTCCCATAATCACACTCCTTTTCGTTGTAATAATTCATCAGTGGATCATCAGCACAAGAAATGCCGATAGTCAAAGCTAACCAGCCCACGTGACAGCCGAAAAATAACCGATGGTGACATGCCTCTCTAAAATTAATGTATAGCGTGCCTCACATTGTCCGCTCTTGGCACAAAGCAGACGTTAGTATCAATAGCATGATGACCCGACACTAGGCGTGCAAACCTGCTATATCTCTTCTCCTGCACCACAGGGACGGTTCGCCATGCATCCGGAGTGGCAGCCATCTTCAGACCTGATTCAGATTGCAGCAGAGGCAGGAATTAAGCTTGATAAGCCACCAGAGCCCGCCCAGATTGCTGAATTTCGCGCATTCTGGCGATTGGAGGGAAAGCAGTTCAGACAGGCACAGTGGGACCTGAAACTGGCTCAGCGGTTGGTGGAAGGTCGACAGAATAAGGTGATTAAAACGCCACGGCGTGATATTAACGCAATACCTGATACAGGCTATGAGATTCCAGAAGGGTTTCGAAGCGGGTAAGAGCGGCAGAAATCATGATGAACTGAGGGCGCTAGGAGCGAAAAATCGAAACTTCGAAAGTATGCATAAGACTATGTGGTATTACTAACATTGCTGTGTGATGAACAGCGGAGGCAGATCACGGGATAAGGCAGAGATTAATTGGGGATATGGCAGCCAGCAACACCCCACAAATGATGTTCTTTAGCAAAGCACTAGGTATTGATACCCAGAAAGTTTGGGTAGCCCCCTAATCAGACGGTTTGGTACCACGATGACTGTGGTAAAAACTTAGCAAAAATCAAGGTTTGAATTTTAACCTCCCCAGTGGTACTGTATATGCATACAGGCTAAGATGATTTTTAATCCTTGTAGGTGCTTGGTTTTATGAAATAATAAACCAAAATAATTTACAGGAGTTTTTCTTATGCAATTGTACGCTTTACGTGTGTTGATGAGACCGCGTAACCCTGATCTTTTTTCCAAAGGCTCTGTCCAAAAAGACATTGTGCATTTCGAAAATGCCATAGTATCCACCGCGCAAAAGTTGCATCTGACATCATCAACGCCATCCGTTCATAAGAAAACTAGTTACACTTTGAAGCTGAGCATAAAACCCACAGAAGGCGTCATGGCTGGGGTCATATCAAAACAGCAAAAAATTAAAGGACATGATAAGGATTTTCGTGAGTTCGATGTAGACAATTATCCACCAATCGTATGGATATGGGACAGAGAAGAGCAAGTGTTATTAGTCGAGAAAAAAACAGCGGTATTCAAGGATGCACAACAAGTAGCTAAGGCATTCGAAGATCTTGCCAACAACGACTACCTAGCCCGGTTGGGGCTTAGAGTGTTTATTGAACCTTGCCTTGAAATGGAAGATTTTTGGTCGGAATACCATAGGCTTCAGTTTATCGACAAAGTTAGTTTTACATTGATCACTCCGAATATTTTCGGAAGTAGCAAGCAAGCCTTAAGTGACGATTTGCGAAAGCTTGAAGCAGATACTAATGCAAATGCTATAACCACAACATTTGAAAACAAAGATGGTAATTTAAAACTTAAAAGCTCTCATTGGGCATCTGTTCTTGTCGACTGGGTAAAAGACGGTGGTGGTTCTTGGTTAATTAAAGGACGAAAAACACTTAAGTCAAAATCTACAACTGTATCCAGTAATCAAACTGCCAAGGTAGTGCTTATTGAAGGTGAAATCTCAGAAATTCAGCTAGATGGCTATTCACCAAGTGATGTCAAAGAAATCATAGCCTTACATCAAAAAAGGTACACGTATAAAAATGAAAAATCTAGGCATCTGGATTAAAGCTATAGTTGTATTCATATTATGCTTAGCTTTATCATCTACTGATAAGCAGGTTTATACTCTGCTTGAGCAGGCATCGGCAGGGGTGATTGGCTCAATACTCGGAGGGATCACCGCGGGAATCTCTGTAATTTTCGGTATTTTGGCAGTACTCAATAAGAGTCAAAAGAGCTTAAATTTTGCCGGTTACTTGGAAAGTTTAGAGGCTGATCTGAAATTACTTGTGCTCTGTTTAGGTGCAACAATTTTTTTGCCATACTTCCGAAATTATGACTTACCTCTAATAAGTTATCCTAAACATGAGTTGATTCCTTCCAAGGCTAAGTTGTTTACAGCAGTAGAGCTATTTTCCGTAGTGCTGTCTCTCAATCTTATTGTTGAAGTGATTAGTTGCATGATTTTAGTGGTTAAGCAAAGTCTGAAAACGGAAGACTAGCAAACTTTTTTAATAACTTATTTTGATGTCCTGTCGAATTATAATAATAAACGGGAACCCTCAGGGTCCCGTTTATTACTAATCCATATGATAGGTTACATGATTGCGTTGAACGCTTCATCAAACACTATAGATTCAGCGAGTGAGTTTTTTAAATTATTCAAAGACATATTTCACAACACTAACGATGATGGTATATTTTCGCTCCAGTATTAGATTTAAATATCAGTTAGCTATATCTCGTTTGATACTTAACCCTAATGTTATTAACACAAACAATCTAGCAACTTTCACTTTTGGCTCATAGTGGATATGAGTATTAACAACCTGATCTCTTCTTTGAGCTCTGCAGTGATGCAGAATCAATAGCCCTTGACCCCAAATGCTTGGGAATGTCGTAAGCTGGTAGGAACCAGACACAGCCGCAATGAAATTACTATGAAGCAGTAGCTGTCAGCGGGTATGAAACACACTCGCGTCAGCGGTTCGCCGTTCTGGCCCTCGCCGGGTGAGTTTATCCAGTGGTGCCGGAAGGGCTAATACAGCGCAGCGGGCCTGCCGGACGAAGGCGAGCTCTACGACATGGTGATGAAATACTGCGCCCGCCGCGGGCTGTACAAATCACCCGAAGCCTACCCGTGGAAGAGCAGCGCCTGCTTCTGGATGGTTACCGGCCTGTACAGTGCAATGCGCGCGAAGGGCTGACGGAGCTGGAGCTGTGCATGAAGTGTCACAATGAGCTGCGGAAAATGAGTATGCGCCTTCAGTCTAGCGAGTTGATTCCGCCTCCTCGTGCGTAGCTGGAAAAGCTCTTTGTGCCAGCCAGCACCGAAAAGGTAGTGGCATATATTAGGTAGTTGAAGACTTTGCTTAAAGCAAATGGCAGGAAGCGCCGGGGTAAACTTCCGGAATGAGCAAGCAGCGGAAGTTCATCACTTTTTGCTAATGGAGAATTAACGAATAATGCAAATGCTCAATTAATGGGGGGCAGGTCAAAGCATTTTAACATCCCTATTCCACTTGAAACGATTTTGCGCGATAGAATTTACGGCTTATCAGGAAATATTCCTGAGCTCCTACCCTTTTAAAAACGTGATTTAACGTATCTAAAACCTATTATTCGTTGGTAGGGGTTGCCGATATTAATCGGAGTCAATTTTCCCAAATTCTGTTAAGCCGAAAACTGAACTATCAGTATTATGAGCTTGCAAACCCGCTTCGTGAATTTCATTCAGATCAACTGCTTTACTATCCTCTAATCCTAGAGAGAACATAGGATAAGCCCAGTTCCAATGCTGATCAGGAATCAAACTATTATTCTCAATCCTAAAAAAACTGACTATGAGATGATGCTTCCCTTGAATTGCCTCGTCATCATAGATATTTGCCAGTACACCAAAGTGCTTGTAGCCTGCTTGTTCATTCTCGAACATTTTTATTTTTGTGCCGTTTCTTATCATCCAAAAAGAATGTTTCCCAAGAGCATCAGTGGCTTGCCAGTCGGATTCATCAACTTCCCAGTCAAGGTAATGTTTGTAGTTTGACTGAGGTTTTAGTTTTTTGTCATTACTAAACCAAGGTATTGGTGGGAGTATAGGTTGAAGTCCTTCTGGCAGGGGGGACTGACCCGCGGCAATGGAATGCATGATCTTTGTCATTGATGGAAGCCCCATTAAATGCCATAGATCATGTTTATCCTTTTTAAGGATAAGAAGCCCTTTAGATACGCCATCCATGTAAGTTGACTTTAAACGAATTAGTATATCCTTGTTACCGTCTTTATCTAGGTCTTCAATGTTTATTGAAGATGCTACGACTTCATCATTCTCAGCGCCCGGGATAATTGCCCAGTACCCAATATCGTAGAATCCAGGTCTGCCAACTACTTTATCTATTAAGTTTTGTCCAGAGGGTTCGAAGATCATCAGGAAGCGGCTAAGGGCACCATTAGCACTCATAGCTTTTCCGTAGACTACTACGGAGTTTGATGTGCTTAGGTCGAGTGACTCACTTGTTACTGAGTCAAATAACACTGAGGTCAAATTTGTGGCAAGTTGCTGCTGGATACAGGCTCGAGCCATTTCTACTAATTTTTCACGAACATCAGCAGATCGCATAGGTTGTGAAGTAAAATGGAACAGCCCTAGTGTAACCACTACGCCCAGTATTGCCGTTATAATGCTGCCTAGAACCTGTTCCTTAACCAATTTTAAAATACTCATCAATATCACCTTCAACTTCACTTTAGCACCTTAGTACTATTAAAATTGTCATTCTGAAATAACACAGCTTTCCAGCCACGAAGTCTATCTCTAAGCTTTTCGGGCATTCAGCACCAGTCATAAATAATGCTCGACAAAGTTCGCTTTGTGTGCATTATAGCAATGAACGTCGTTTTATTGACTAATGCTACCGAGTAGTTTGTCTCAGCATAATTCCCAACTACGTATCTGTTTTTATGAGGTCATTACGGCGAGCAAGATGTTTCAGTAAATGCATATCTCCAACAGCAAATGCATGCACTTGATTGTCATTTAAATTACTACCCTTAATAAAGTGCCGGCATTCAAAAAAACCGTTTTACCGTACGTAACGTATCCGGCGTAGAATATCATACATTAATATTTAATTGGTTCTTTTATATCAGAAATTTCAGCAGTATATCGATTACTGGCTTCGCTGAGAGACAGGTGATGAAAATATGACGAACATTCTTAGCCATGCATCCCGTAAAAAGCATCTATGCTATTTTTTATACCAGGCTTTTCAAAAAACTCTGGAAAATTATCTTTCATATAAGAAATGTTTTTCCAATCAAAATAAACTACAGCTATTACTAATATGTTTATAGCTTTAACTGGTGTTAAGCTAACGCAAACATCAATATAGTGTTCTCTGTCCTCTATAGGACATTTTTCATTTATTAGTTTAGTTAGAACGTAAAAGCCTCTGACAACAGAAAATATTGCCATTCCAGAAGCGTCATCAATACCCCCTAAAATTGCAGAAGTTTCACTCAGAGTTGAGTTGTTTACCTCTATATAATTGGTGATATAGTTTTCTAGTTCATTAACAGCCTTTACGCTTTTGAACGTGCCGTTTGGTAGAATTAATTCAAGCTCTTTGAATTCTTCTCGTTCTGCTTCAATTAAATTATAAAAGCTTACTTCAAAAGATCTTTTGTCTTCTAACTTAGACTGTCGCTTCGAATCTTCTATAAGTGAGTTGTTTGCTTCTCGTTGCAGATTAATTGAGTTGATTAGCATAACAATGCTTATAAATGATAATATAGGGTTAAGAACGCCTCCAACATAATCACCAAATGTCCCCCAATCACCTTTTGAATCGGAAAAGCCACTCCATTTTCTTGGCTCAAAAATATCCCACATATCATCCCAGTGATTGAAATATGCGAAGTAAACAAACCAGGTAATAGCTATTATGGCTATAGCTGAAATCTTTACCCTCATCAGTTATTCCACGCCGTGTATTAAATATTGAACAAGCTCACCAGTATTATCTGTGATCTCAGTTACTTCCATGGTTAATGGGGCAAAATAATCATTTCCTCTCCTATTATTATTATCGAGGTTTCGTGAGAACTTCCTCTTTTGTTCTTGACTTATGTAATCCCATCTAACTGCATGTCTAAAGGATATAGAAGTAGATTCTCTATCCAAGAGAAGTCTCCCAGTCCCAGTCAGCGCGTTAAATCTCGTAACGATTGCTTGGATTCGAGACCTTTGAGGCGACTCGTAACGTCGATTAAGATTAGCTAAAGTGACGCTGTCAATAGTGGCTACTTTGACTCTTATTTCATTCTTTTTAGTAGAAAGCTCTACCTTATACCCTTGACTTTCAACAGCCTTATGCATATTAATCAATGGCTCTTTGAGTCTTCTTAGTATGTCTAGTTCGATAGGTCTTAGCTCTGCTATTTTATGCATTGCGTTTTCGGTAGTAGGCACAAAGTCAACGCGGAGACACTTGCAAATATAATATCTCATTATTTCAGAAAATGCTTGTGCGCCTAATTCATTAAAACGCTGAATTTGATCATCCCCCGTAATGGACAATAAAAAATTTTGTCCAAATGATCCTTCGAAATTATTTTTAAATACTGTTCTTAACCCTTCGGCTTTGTTTATTTTTTTTGGAACTTCACTGTTTAATATAGCATTGGCAACCAGAACTGTTGTGTCTGAAGTCCCTAGGAATGTTTTGGAACCCGAGTTCATGTCAAGAAGATTAAATTGCCTTTCGCCATCTGTTACGATTACGTCCATTTTTAAATCAAGCATTTGTTTTTCCTTTATTGATTTGTAGTGCCTTAAGTAGACGACATCTTAAAATTTCACATGTAAAGCATTTATTGGGTATTTGCTTTATTTTTATAGTTATTTTTGATATGACTGATGTGCGTTTTATATAATAATATTCCCGTTCGCCATCCCATGTCAGTGTAACGAGGCTGGCATCTGATTAGCTTGTAACGGTGCGCAGTTGAGTTTTATGATAGTGCAATTTTTTAATTGCCTAACCTTTATTAATCTTGAGTTTTTTAGTTGCTGTTCAGTGAATGGCAAGCGATAGATGTTTAATAACATCTAAAAAATATGATAAAATGCAATATTTAATATTGAATGTGCTTTATATCAGTTTATTACATCGCTAAAGCTTTGCTTTTGCCTCAACTTATGCACCATGCGGGCAAAATATCTCCCGTGCTGATATTTTATCTATAAATCGGCAAGGCCATAGAATATCTGTCCGTCAAATCCTGACTCATCGAGTGTTATGAACCATATCATTTTTCCAAACTTTTTCATTTGGCTATATACCTGCAGGGGACATATTCTGAAAGTATTAAATCATAAATTTAACTGGTTAATGAAGAGTGTTTCCTGCAACTTTGTGCATTTATTATAAATACAAGGAAACGTACTTTTCTAACATGTTTTAGCGGAGTTTTATAGTGTTTATTGTGGGGTGAGCGATTTTTTCCACCACACAATTAAAATAATCTGTTAATGGTTATCATAGATCATGGGCACCGCTAATCAATTTTCAAATGAAAGGCAACCACTCTATCGGCTGGTCTGGGCAAATCCGGCAGACGTCTTAGCTGCGGACCTCAGGGTCAGCGAGCAGGTGCTTATTGCAAGATGACTTGAGTCCCAGACCCCGCGTCCATTAACTGGTTACTGGCGAGCTCTACTTGGATGTAGCTGTTCCGAACTCTTTCCAAAGATGCTCATCTTAGGATGCGTCCGGGGCGGCTTGTCTTCTACCCTTGATTTACTTGTCTTTAAAACTGCGCAACACTGACTTTCTCAAGTAACGCCCATCAATAAACCGTATAATTGTTTTCCTTGGTTCGGTTCAGTCAAGATGGAAACCAGAGCAATGCGTGATATTCAACAGGTACTTGAACGCTGGGGAGCATGGGTGGCAGATAACCGGGAACCGGTCTGGTGGCCGTCAGTCGCTGCTGGGTTCGCTGACCTCATACCCTCAAAGATTAAAAGCCGCCAAAAGTGCTGTGATGATGACGGAATGATTATCTCTGACATTATGGCCAGACTGCACCGTAAGTATCCGGACGCGCATGACCTGCTTTTCGATTACTATATCTTTGGCAAAACATTCATGCAGCTGGCACGTGAGCATCATTGCTCAGATACACATATCGGCAAGAAGCTGCAGAATGCTGAGGGAATGATTGATGGTTATCTGATGGCACTGGATATCAGGCTTGAAATGGACGCTGATGTCTGGCGCGAAGTGGGGGTCTGAATTTCCGAAATCAGAAAATGATTTATCCTAGGGATATGGCAAGAACAAGAGAATGCTACTTTAGCTAACTTCCAGAATAATCGTCTTATGCTCATGCCATACTTTACTGAATTAAACGCGTACACAGCCTGTTGTTGAATGTTTATCGATAAGGCGCATTAGGCCATTTCATATAAGCAAAAACGTAAAGCATTATGAAATGCAGCCCAGGCAGCGAAAGGATGAGCGCCATCTTCCAGCCAAAACCCGCTTTCTGAGCCATTCGATAGCATGGTATGAAAGTCAGTAACCAGATTACCAGTGAAAGTGAAGCGAGTGGATTAGGCTTTTCCATTAAGTTTCTCCTTTTTCATTACAGTCATCAGGTATCGGCAGGCAAGGCGGATTCTTCAGCAGCGACAGTCATTACTTTCCCCAGGCCTCCCTGTTGTGCTGTAACCAAATGAAGGTCTCGCCATCGCCATAAGCGGTAATAGCCCATCAGGGTGTAAATACTTTACGATCGTAAAAAAGCAAATATCATGTTATGAGTGCTGTCAAAGGCATGCAGCTTAATGCTGTAGCAAATCATTCTCATCATTACCGCTGCGAGCGTCGGCAGTATTGTACCGACGCTCCCTCTGGCGATGTTTAACTGAGCGTTAAATACCGAAAATCTTTTCCTCGCATGTCATTGTACTTATCTGTCGTACGCTGATATTTGTGGCCCAGCAGTGTGCGAGTATCTATGCCCTGTGTCCGGTAAAGTCGCTCAGCCAAAGAGCGCTGTTCACGGAACGGCGGTGCAGTACAGCCGGGAGGAACAGACAGCTCGCAGCACTCACGACAAACTCTAAACCACTGCGACAATGACCAGGTGTTGATGCGCTTTTCTGAGTCCGTTTGCAGCATCAGGCCATTAGACGGGCAAATATCGATGACTTCAGCGAGCGAGGTGGATACAGCATCCAGGCGCAGGTTAAGCGGCAGGGCTATCCTTTCTCCCGTTTTAAACTGCGTGATGTAGAGATAACCATCCCTGACGTCGCGAGAGTGCATTCTTACTAAATCTGAAGAGCGCTGGCCAGTAATCAGCGCCAGCAACATCGCGTTCTGAAAATAAACCGGAGCCCGGTATTTGGCGCACTTAAAAATCTGTATCCACTCACTGAGATTCAGTCGGGTTGCTGCAACGGTAGTTACCGGTGGGCGGGATAAAAGGGCAGGGTTGTGTCCCATTGGTACAACGCCCGCCCGTTGCGCCTCTTTGAACATATCGGACAAGTTTATACGCAGCCGGCGCGCTGCGTAAGGGGTTTCCTGAGCCTTTTCGTTGATAAGGCGGCTAATCTCGTAAGCCGAAATGCTCATCAGCTGACGATCGTCCCAGACTCTGCAACAGAACCGCGCAAGCCTTATATAGTCTTGTACTGTTTTCGCTTTTATTTCGCCGCTGGCGTGTCTTGCCTGCACTGCAAGTGAATAGCTTTCAACCCATTTACCTATTGTTAATGACATGATTTTCTACTCATCTGTAATTAAGGAGCTGCCTGCGCGGCAGTGAGATGAGTGATGGAGATTATTCCTGCGCTGAATGCCGTCCCGGCATATCTCTGCGAGGACTGAAGAGCCTGTTGTTAACGATGAGTCTCAATAAATTGTACCTACAAAGCTCGCTTCGGCGGGCTTTTTTTATACCCAAAGTCGCCGCTGGTTCCCACCGCGCACCCTGCGCACGCCGACGCGCGGCTTTTTTCTTCTAACTCCAACGTTGCCCATACCAGAAAGGGCAGAGCATGCATTGTATGGACTCAACATCTCATCAAATGCCGTACTGGTGGTCAGCGTGGCTGGCGTTCTTCTCAACGCTGACGCTTTACGACTGCGTTTTTTGCGTCGGCGCAGCGATCTCCGCGTTCTTCACGATCAAAACCTATTACGCCTCGCGACGCGAAAGGCGACAGCAGCTGGAGGAGGATCGCAAGCGAACAGAGATGCTCAGAGCTTATCTGGATAGCGTCATCGCTAAGCCTGAAAGCGAGCGTCCTACGGCTGCTGAAGTCGTGGCTAAAGCAACAGAAGGCGAAGGGAAGATAGATGCCGACACTTAACAGAAAAACCGGCACAGCGGGCGCGGTATGTGCTGTTGGCGTCATCGTTGCAATATTGCTTTCAAGTGGCCAGGTGCGCACAAATCAGCGCGGACTGGAGCTCATCGGTAATGCAGAAGGGTGCCGGCGTGAACCGTATATGTGTCCGGCAGGTATTCTCACCGACGGCATAGGCAATACACCCGGTGCTAAGCCAGGCACACGCAAAACTGACGAGCAGATAGCCGCAGACTGGCAACAAAACATCCTGGACGCTGAGATATGCGTGAATCGCTACGCTGCTGGCGCCCGACTGCCTGATGACACATTTTCCGCTGCGGTCTCGATCGCATTCAATGTTGGCTGTCCAGACATGCAGAAATCGACGATGTTCCGCTACTTCCGCCATGGACAGCTGGTGGAAGGATGTAATGAATTTCCCCGGTGGGTTTTCGGTGGAGGCAAAGAGCTGCCTGGGTTAGTGACACGTCGCGAGGAAGAAAGGCAGCTTTGCCTGAAGGGTGTGAAGTGATGCGGTATGTGCTGCTGTGCCTCTGTCTGGTTGCGATGGGGGCCGGGCTGCTCGCCACCCATTATCACGACAATGCCACTGAGTGGCGCGCGGCAGCCCATCAGACACAACTGCTGGCGAAGCAGCAGGACGCCGCTATCCGCGAAATGCAGACACGACAGCGCGAGGTTGCCGCGCTCGATGCCAAATACACAAAGGAGTTAGCCGATGCTCAGGCGACTATTAAGCAGCTTCGCCATGACGTTATTGCTGGTCGCAAGCGGCTGTACCTCAACACCCGCCGTTCAGCCATGCCAGAGGGTAAAACCCCCGGCACCACCAGCGTGGATGATGCAGCCCGCACCCGACCTGATAACTCCACTGAACAGACTTATTTCACTCTCAGACGTCGAATCGAGCTCGTCAGAAAGCAAATAGCCGGTTTGCAGCAGTACATCAGAGAGCAGTGTCTGAAATAACGGGCCTCGCATTAGCGGGGCTTTTTTTCGCCGTCAATAAATCCATGCGCCTCGTACGCGCAGCTATTAACCCAGAGCCGACAGAAAAGTGAGTCTGAGAGAACCCGTATAGGTGCGGACCTCTCTGGGGCGGTTTCTCTGTGCGACAGGCTCACTTTTCTGTAGGTATCCGAAATGAATGAACTGACATTTAACAATCACAGTGTCGTGCCATTTGATAACGGTGACGGGAAAATCTGGTTCACAGCTGATCACCTCGCTGAATTGCTGGGATACAACGATGCGAAACAGGTAAACAAAATCTATCAGCGTCATGAAGACGAGTTTACAGACAGTATGACAACGCGGACCAAAGTGACGAAGAATGGAATAAACAACAGCTTACGTGACATGTCGGTAAGGCTGTTTTCTCCACGTGGTGCTCATCTCATTGGCATGGTGTCCCGAACGAAAGTTGCTAAGGATTTGCGTATCTGGCTGCTGAACCTGGCAGAAAAAGAGTCAGGTATCGAACTCGGCCAGCTCCCGGTCACTGAACTGGCCAGCCTTACGGGTCAGAAACTTCACGATGCCATTGCAGGCTTTGACCAGAAATCCTTTGCCTTACGGGGCCAGCGCGGCAGCGGACTCATGGCCCAGCGTAAGCGCGATATCAGACGTGTGAAAG
>Ga0209796_10000557_pt1 | contig 22351 bp, 24 predicted proteins | sample AgamicOrSfrz_FD_187167 | JGI IMG/M metagenome (GOLD analysis project Ga0209796, IMG submission 187167) | Agave microbial communities from Guanajuato, Mexico - Or.Sf.rz (SPAdes) (version 2) | ecosystem: Host-associated > Plants > Phyllosphere > Phylloplane/Leaf | place: Guanajuato, Mexico...
CAGGATTATGTCTTCATCATTGGCGCCCTGATCTCTGCCTTCTTCACAATCAAGACGTATTACGCAAAGCGCAAGGAAGAGCGAGAGCGACTTGATGAAGAGAAAAAGCGCACGCAACTGTTGGCTAGTTATCTGGCCGATGTCTCCGCGAAGCCTGGAAGTGACCGCCCGGCTTCAGCCGAAGTGGTAACCGAGGCCTTGAAGCGTATCGCAAGTGATACACAGGGGTGAGCATGACGCCATCAATGAGGAATAAACTGATTGGCGTGATCGCCGGCGGTGGTGGCGCCATAGCCATTGCTTCAGCGCTTATCACCGGCCCGACCGGTAACGATGGTCTTGAAGGTGTGCGATACGACCCCTATCAGGATGTGGTAGGCGTCTGGACTGTCTGTTATGGCCACACTGGCAAAGACATCATGCTCAGCAAGAAGTACACCGAGGATGAATGCCGCGCTCTGCTCAGTAAAGACCTGAACACCGTCGCTCGCCAGATTAACCCGTACATCCAGAAGCCGATCCCCGAAACAATGCGCGGGGCTCTGTACTCGTTCGCCTATAACGTTGGCGCCGGAAACTTCCAGACCTCCACTCTGCTGCGCAAAATCAACCAGGGCGACCAGAAAGGTGCGTGCGACCAGTTGCGCCGCTGGACTTATGCCAAAGGAAAGCAGTGGAAAGGCCTGGTAACTCGCCGCGAGATTGAGCGCGAAGTTTGTCTTTGGGGGCAGAAATGAGCCGATTAACCGCCATTATCACCGCCGTAGTGATTTGCCTGATAGTCAGCCTCGGCTGGCTGGCCAGCTACTACCACGACAACGCCACCGAGTTCGAAAGGCAGCGCGATAAAGTGACTGAGCAGCTCAGCCTGGCGAAAGACACTATCGCTGACATGCAGACCCGCCAGCGAGACGTCGCAGCGCTCGATGCCAAATACACGAAGGAATTAGCCGATGCAAAAGCTGAAAATGATGCTCTGCAGCGTAAGCTTGATAATGGTGGTCGGGTGCTCGTCAAAGGCAAGTGTCCAGTGTCAGCCGCAACCCAAACCGCCAGCCCCGCCAGCATGGGCGATGATGCCACCGTCGAACTCTCTGCAGTTGCTGGACGAAACGTTCTCGGTATCCGGTCCGGAATCGTCAGCGACCAAACATCCTTGAAGGCTCTGCAGGAGTACATCACCACGCAGTGCCTGAAGTAAGGCATTACAGAGCCACTTCAAGAGGTGGCTCGATAATGTCACAACGAGGTAAGGACTATGGCAAAACCGGACTGGGGAGCACTGCAACACCAGTTCCTCGCCGAGCATGCCAAAACAGGAATATCCCCGAAAGACTGGTGCGCAGCGCAGGGACTGAATTACTCATCTGCGAAACGCTATATCAAAGTAACGACTTACGGTGCGAATTCGCAAAAAAAAAGTGCGAATAAATCTGCGAATTCGCAGAAGGAGAAAGGCGGGGTCAATAAAAACGGGAAGGTGAAAAAATCCTCCCCCGACACAGGCACCTGCTCAAAATCTCCAGAAACGAAACCGATACGCGGATCACGCACCGCACCGCCGACGAATGCTTTCCAGCCCGGCAACCAGAATGCATTAAAGCATGGTGGCTACGGCCGCCGGATGCTGCTCTCTGACGCTATCACCGAAGATGCCCAGATGCTCACGCTCGACGATGAGCTTTTCTGGCTGCGCGCGGCGAGCCTGACAGCGGCGGAGAATATCGGGCGCTGGCAGACGGAGCTGGAGACAGCCGGCAGCGAGCAGGCCAAAGATCTTCACGACCTTATCTCTCAGGCGCAGAAGGCTATGCATCGCAACACTGCGCGCATTGAGTCGCTGGAGTACACCAAGGCGGCGATTATCAAGCAGCGCGTTGATGCCGCTTACCGCGAAGCTGCGACCGAAAAGGTTGAGCTCGAAATCGATGTACTGAAAGACGGCGACAAGGATAACGCGATCGTCGTGCATAACTCGCTGCCAATCCCTGGAAGATAAATCATGGCCGACATTTACCTGCCCACGCTGCACAACGGACAGTTAACGGTCTGGTCTGACTCCTGGGATCACCAGCTGAATGCGGTTCGCTGTGGTCGACGCTGGGGGAAAACCTTCATGCTGTCGAGCGCTGCGGTGACCTACGCAACGTCGCAGTTCCGGCGCCCGGGCATGGATATTTCTCTCGGCGGCCGGGTCGGAATCTTTACCGCTGAATACCGGCAGTACCAGGAGATTTACGACAAGCTGGAAGAAATTCTGCTGCCGTTGAAAAAGAGCTTCAGCCGGCAGGAAAAGCGCCTGCTGCTGAAGAACGGCGGGAAGATTGATTTCTGGGTCACCAACGACAACAAACTGGCCGGTCGTGGTCGTGAGTACGAAATTATCCTGATCGATGAGGCGGCGTTCACTAAGTCGCCTGAAATGCTGAAGGAAATCTGGCCGAAGTCGATTAAGCCGACGCTGCTGACGACAAAGGGCCGGGCTTACGTATTCTCAACGCCTGACGGTGTGGACGAAGAGAACTTCTTCTATGCCATCTGCCATAACAAAGACCTCGGCTTCCATGAGCATCACGCGCCGACATCGTCTAACCCCTTCGTTCCTCCCGAGGAGCTGGAGAAAGAGCGACAGAACAACGACCCTCGCGTTTTCCGGCAGGAGTTCCTGGCCGAGTTCGTCGACTGGTCCGCTGCGTCGCTGTTCGACGTCCGCAAATGGTTCGAGGGTGAAAACCAGGATCAGCCTGTCGATTACCCTGAGATGTGCCAGGCGGTATTCGCAGTCATGGATACTGCCGTTAAGGGCGGTACTGAGCACGACGGCACGGCGGTGGTTTACTACGCCGTCGACACCCGGCCCGGACTTCAGCGGCTGACCATTCTCGACTGGGATGTGGTGCAGATCGACGGCGCGCTGCTGGAAGAGTGGATTCCGTCCGTTTTCGCCCGGCTGAATGAGTTGTCCGGTCAGTGCGTTGCTGTAAACGGTAGCCTCGGCGTGTTCATTGAGGACGCCAGCATGGGCAGCATCCTCCTGCAGAAAGGCGAAAGCCTGGGATGGCCGGTCAACAAAATTGAATCCGCCCTGACCAGCAAAGGGAAGGACGAGCGCGCCATTATGGCCTCCGGTTATCACTACCGCGGGCTGGCGAAAATATCCCGATACGCCTACGAGAAGACGGCCGTTTTCAAGGGCGAAACAGCAAACCATCTGCATAAGCAGGTATCACGATTCCACCTTGCCGATAAGAACGCGCACAAGCGCGCCGACGATTTGCTGGATGATTACACCTACGGGCTGATCATCGCGTTCGGTAGCGGCGACGCAATCTGACGAGAGAACCAATGAACGAAGATGATTTCGAAATCGGCAGCTGCTCTCACTCAGAGTTGATGGCATTGCTGGACAGCGACGACATCCAGCCTGGTTCCACGGCTGGCTATGAGACCTGCAAAACGATTTACCTCTTCCACCCGCTTGGCGGGAAAATGGTGGATCGCCCTATCAAGATGGCGATGAATGAGTCGCGCACCGTTCACGTTTCGCAGGCGTATGGTATTGAGCAGCGCCTCCGCGATGCCTTTGAGCGGGAATGGAAAGCGCTGGGTGCAGATAAGCATATCGCTAATGCGGCGCGCATCTCGCGCATTTATGGCGTTTCGGCGATCGCAATGCTGGTTGATAACCAGGAGCCATCCTTGGCGGTTGACTACCGCACGCTGTATAAGCACAACGTGACATTCAACATTCTCGACCCGCTGAACACCGCGGGGAGCATCGTTCTGAATCAGGACCCGAACTCGAAGGACTTCCAGAAGGTCGAGGGGATCAGGGTAGCGGGCAAGCCTTATCACAAATCCCGCTGTGTAGTTCAGCAGAACGAGGACCCGATTTATCTGGCCTATAACTCTGCGGCCTTTGGCTTTACCGGTCGCAGCGTATACCAGCGCGCACTGTTTCCGCTGAAATCCTTCATCCAGACCATGCGCACTGACGATATGGTAGCGGTGAAAGGTGGCCTGCTTGTGACGAAAATTAAGGGTCCAAGCTCCGTCGTCAACAACATGATGCTGAAGCTCAGTGGTATTAAGCGCATGATGCTGAAGCGCGGGAAGACGGGAGAAGTCCTGCAGATCGGCGACAGCGACAACATCGAGTCAATCGATCTGAGTAACCTTGAAAAGCCTCTCGATTCTGCGCGTAAGCACATCCTGGAGAACGTGGCCGCAGCCGCTGACATGCCGGCGATTATTCTCAACTCTGAGACGTTCGCCCAGGGTTTTGGTGAGGGCACTGAAGATGCCCGAGCAGTGGCTGTGTACATCGACAACATCCGCGAGTGGATGGACCAGCTTTATGCGTTCTTCATCCGCGTGTGCCAGTACCGCGCCTGGAGCATTGATTTTTTCCAGTCTCTGCGTGCAGATTTCCCGGAGCTGAAAAACACCTACAGCCTGTACTTCGCCTCGTGGATTAACAACTTCGAATATCGCTGGCCGTCATCTCTGAAAGAGCCGGAAAGCGAAAAAGTGAAGGTCGACGAAATCCGCTTTAAGGCGATCGTCAGCATGCTGGAAGTGCTGCTTCCCCAAGTCAACACGGATGATGAGAACCGCGCTCTGCTTATCGAGTGGGCGCAAACCAACGCGAACGCCAACGAAAGCCTTTTCCCTCAACGACTTGATCTTGATATCGAGTCGCTAAAGGCTAACCGACCTCAGCAGCCGCAGGGTGATGATCCCGGCGGCGGGATGATGCTATGAAGACTTTCACGCGCACCGTACGCGAGGCGGTGAAGTTCTTTCTGCGCAATGGCTACACCTCGCGACAGGAATTGGAGCAATGGCAGGCCATTATCCGGCAGGCGGCCGAAAGCGAAACTGATGACGACTACATGAGCATGGTGTCGGATCGGTTACGTAAGTCCTATGACCTGCAGGTGAGCAAGGCTGGAGCGCTGGAGCGCCACAAGGGGCTTTCACGCTTCACGCTGAATTACATGGAGCCGAAGCTACGCAGCGAACTTGATCGCCGCATCCTGGCCAGCGCTGACCTGATAAAGCTGAATCGCAAAAAAGCCATCGACACCACACTGTCGCGTTTTAGCGGCTGGGCAAGCAGCATTCCTTCTGCCGACAGCATTGCGCTGACTGGCATCCAGGGAACGATGCGGGAAACGGCTGACCACATTAAGAAGGCCGCCGAGAAGGTGGACTATGAAGCGCGTCGGGTGATGATCGACCAGAACCATAAGCTGATAGCCAATATCGACAACGTTATCGCAACGAGCAATAACGCGATTGCAGCGATATGGCACAGCCACTGGCGGCGGCCGGGATATGACTTCCGCGAGGACCACAAGGAACGCGATCAGCTGTATTACCTGATTCGCGGGAACTGGGCGCAAAAAAACGGGTACGTAAAAGCCGGTCCAGCCGGTTACCTCGATGAAATCACTCAGCCTGGCGAAGAGGTTTTTTGCCAGTGCTACGTGACCTACATCTACAACATCCGAAGCATTCCAGAATACATGCTGACCCAGAAGGGGCAGAAGTTCATGGAGTCGATGAAGAAAGCAGCATAGGAGCGTTAAAACGTGGCTATTTTTGGCAGCGGGATAATGTTCCGTCAGGGTAAGTTCGTCTTCCTGATCCAGCGCTCGGATGATGGCACATGGTGCCAGCCGGGCGGGACGATAGAGCCGGGAGAGCTAGCCATAGACGCCGCACGGCGCGAGGTGCTGGAGGAAACAGGCTATCAGTATGATGGTCCGCTGACGCCGCACAGCGTATATGGTGACTACCTGACCTACCGCGCCGACGTGCCGGAGCAGTTCGAAGCGAAGATAAACGACGAATCGCTGGCCGCCGGATGGTTCCATATTGACGATCTGCCAAAGCCGCTTCATCAGCCATTCGCTGAAATGCTGGCGCAGCAGGCGCTCAATGAAACCGACGTGGCCGCGCTCATCGCTGACGGAACGCTCAGCAGCCCGCAATATTTTTACAACATGTGGATGTTCGCCATCAGGGTGACTGGAACGGGAGTTACCTGGCGATCTGCAGATCAGGAGATGACGTTCCGTAACCCGGACGACTATCTCACACCTGAATTTCTCCAGCGGGTAGCTGGCGTACCACTTATCTGGCTTCACCCCGAAAAAAGAACACTTGATAGCGACGAGTTCTCAAAGCGCGTTATTGGCACCCTGACAAATGCCTGGGTTGCCGATAAGGGCGAGGTGTGGGCCGTTGCGCGTGTGTACGACGCCGAAGCTGCTGAAATTATGGCAACAAGGCAATTAAGCACCTCGCCAACTGTGAAGTTCTCCGAGGTTGCTCAATCAATCATTGTCGACGGTCAGCCTCTACTGGTGGAGCCATCCCCCGAGCTGCTCGACCACGTTGCAATTTGTGAACAGGGTGTATGGGACAAGCTCCTTAACCCCACCGGTGTTAAATCTGATTCCATTCCCAAAGAGGCTGAAAAGATGGACGAGGAAAAAATCGTAGCGCTGATTAATAAGGCGATCGATGCACGTTTGGCTAAGGCTGATTCAGAAGCAGCAGACCTGAAAGCCAAAGCTGATGCCGAAGAAGCAGCCAAAAAAGAAAAGGCTGATGCTGAGGCAAAAGAAGCGGAAGAGGCAAAAGCCAAAGCCGACGCGGAAGAAAAAGCCGCGAAGGAAAAAGCTGACGCCGAAGCCAAAGAAAAAGCAGATGCTGAAGCGGCTGAGAAAATGGCAAAAGAAAAAGCCGACTCTCAACTCCGCCAGGAAATTGCTGAGCTTCGCTCCCGAATTCCTACCGAACTGAGCGACGAAGAGCGCAACGAAGTTGCTGAAGCGCAGGTGAAAGCCGATAGCGTCTTCTCCAGCTTTGGCAAGCGCGCCCCGATCCCGCTGTCCGGTGAAAAACCGATGGCGTATCGCCGCCGCCTGATGATTCAACTGCAGGAGCATTCGCCGGACTACAAAGCCGTCGATCTCTCTGCCATCGCTGATTCTCAACTGCTGAGCACTGCCGAGAAGCATATCTACGCTGATGCGCAGAAGGCGGCCAGCCTGTCAGTTGGCCCGGGCATGTTGCGCGAGATTAAGCGCGCCGATGCTACCGGCCGCCAGATCAGCACCTTTGAAGGCGATCCCGCCGTCACCTGGGCGCCGTTCCAGTCTGGCAAGCGTCAGGTCACCAGTTTTAACAACCAGGCTTAACGGGAGCTCTGAAGCATGGCTAATTTATCTCTTAACCCGATGGCGACCACGAATGCCGCTGGTTCCTTCGGTGTGCAGTCTGATGGCTTCATTCAGGGCGTTGCTCTGGATGATCCGGCAAACCGCTTTAATCTGGCGTCCGGCACCGTTGCCGCCACCGAAACCAAACCGCTGTGGGGTGGCCTGCCGGTTGCCGAGTTGCTGCCCGGCATGAACTCCAGCCCTCGCGGGTCGACGATTCGTCGCGCTGTGTCTCTGGCTGAACTCGAAGGCTTTACCGTCTTCAACCAGGCCCACAACGGGCTTACCACTCCGCAATCACCGGTTCCGCTGTATGCGTCAGGCATGAGCGTTTCATTCTATCGCCTCGGCTCCAACATGCGCGTGCCGCTGAAAGCTTCGGCGCAGGTGGTCGCGCTGGGAACCGCTGGCGCATCGGTGAAAACGCCGCTTGCGTGGGACTTCGTCAATAACCAGGTGACCACCGCAGCCGCGGCGGCTTTTGCCGGTTCTGACATTGCCACCACCGCCGTGACCTACTCGAACGGCGTGGCCACAGCCACCACCGCCTCCGCGCATGGTCTGACTTCTGGCCAGTACGTGAAGATCAGCGGCGTAGCCCCGGCGGCCTATAACGGCACCGTCGTTGTGCTGACCGTGCCGACTGCGACAACCTTCACCTATGCGCCTGCAAGCGCGCCGGGCGGCTCCGCAACCACGCAGGGAAATATCGGTGCAGTGGCTCAGGCAGACATCACCCTGCCGGTGAAAGTCATCTCCATCGAGAGCGGGAACTCGAAAACTGTCAACTATGGCAGCGCGACGGGCTTCCTTACTTGGAACAACACCGACAGCTGCGCGCTGGTCTTACTTTAATCGGGAGCTTTAAATGGCTGCAATTACCCCCAGCTACACCATCGTCAACCCGTCGTATATTGCGCCGGAGTTGATCATTGGTTACCAGCAGGCGTCCGGTGCGTTCGAAGCCATCGCCAGCGGTAACCCGCAGGTCCGCCTTGGCGTAGGCGACCAGTACGTTTATATGCGCCGCCTGGATATCCGAACCCAGGTAACCTCCAGCCAGTCCGGCAACGCCAACCAGCTGCCGAGCGTGGCGCTCGATGCGCGCATGATCTCCACTCCAACCTACCTGTTCCGCTGTCGTGGTATCTACGATCACCACGACACCGCGGCGGCCGGTAACTGGAACGTAGCTCTGCCAGAAGCTCAGCGTCTCGGCATGCGTCAGGGCATCTTCCAGCAGTTGCGTTCTGCGCTGCTGTACGGCATGAACCCGGCAGGCGGCGAAGGTCTGCTGAACACCGCAGGCGCGACCACCGAAACCCTGCCGGCGGACAGCAGCGGCAATACCACTGTGCTGACCTATGACCACGGACAGATGGCGGTCTATCTGCTGGGCCATGTACAGGCTGCGCTGACCCGTACCATGCAGTTGGGTCGCCAGCAGCGTGTCGTTATCCTCGGGCCGCAGCGCGTGCTGGGCGCAATGGAGATTCAGCAGATCGTTCAGCTGACCTCTTACCAGCGTCCTGGCGGCGGTACCGATACCGTCGGCGGAACGGTGAAAGATGTTCTGAAAGGAGCGAATGTCCAGGTTGACTGGGTATACGACGACACGCTGATCGGCGCCGGTGCTGGCGGTACTGACGCGGTGGTTATCACCATCCCGGAAGTGGAAGTGCCGATGGTCAACTCCACCGTGAACACCAACGAATTCGCCAGACTGAGCCCGTCTCTGGCGGCGAACGCCCTGATGTTCACCGACATGGCAGCACCGATGGAAATCCCAACGCCAATCCCAGGGGGCGCTATCGACGTGTTGTCAGAAATGCGCTCTACGGCTGGCTGGGCGGTCCGTCCGGAAGCTATCACCATCCTGTCGATGGCATACAGCTCCTAAAACGCGAAATTGAGAAGTGCTTAGGCCTCTGCAGGGTTCGCCGTGCAGGGGCTTTTTTACGAGGGTAAACAATGAAACTGTACATCGCCAACACTACCAAACAGCGCCACATCTTCACTTTCCGCCAACTGGAAACCGGGCGCCTCCGGCAGATCCCCATTGAGCACGGTTCGCAGATGGTGGTCCTGGATGGCTCGACCGAAGAAGTCGAAGCGGTTATTCAGCATCATCAGGTTTACGGCCTGGTCGACTCAACCAAAATCGACCAGAGTCAGGCATTTGTCGGCCTGTGCTACAGCATCAACAAACCCGTTTCGGCCAGCGTTATTGAGAAAACCATTCGCGATAACGATGGCCATCTGACCCGCGGTGCTCATAACCGTCGGCAGGCATCCGTCGCCGCGCTGGATAAAACACTGCGCGAGAGCGGTATCGGTTACGAAGGTGATATGGAATTCAGCGCAGAGCAGGCCAAAGGCCGCGATGACCATTCCGACGAACCGACCATCAAAGAAGAAATTGTCACGCCGAAAGCCGGGAGCAAGAAAAAATGACCACCAGTCTGTCGGGATTCATCGAATTCGTTCGATCTGATATGGGCATCACCCCCGACCAGGTTCCCGACGACTCGCCGTCTTTTTCTCTCGCCTATGGCGGCGCCGTTGAATGGGTAAACCCGGACATCGCGTGCGTTATGCCGAACATGTACAGCATCGCGGTTTATAACCTCGGTGCCTCGTTTCTCATCAATTACGGGACAGAGGCGGTGTTTGCTGAGTTCCGTAAACAATACGGGCTGAATGATTTCAAAGCCGGGGTTATTACGGGCGCCGGGGATAACTCTACCAGCGCCCAACGCCTGGTCCCTGATTTCTTCAAAGACCTGTCGCTGGCAGACCTGCAGATGCTCCAGGACCCGTGGGGCCGTCGCTACCTGATGATCGCTCAGCAGTTCGGGAGCCTGTGGGGCCTGTCATGATCACCTTTCATCTGGGCGTTATCGACATCCCCTACGAGGACGAAGACACCACGACGGGGAGCGTAGCGGAAGATCTGGAAGCAAGGTATCAGATTATGCAGACGTTCTTTGACCGCTACGGGAACGACATCGCTGATCTGATGAGCAAAGACCTGGCCGCAGCGTTTGAAAACATGTTCGCCGGCTCGCCGCCGGCAAAAGACCCGCTCGCTGAGTCAATGTCCAAAGTTCACGATCTCTTTGTCGGCTTCCTCGATAACACCGAGATGAACGGCCTCCCTGGCGTACCAACGCGTCGCGCGCTTGAGGGCATCTCGAAGCGCTTTAAAGGCAAAAAGGGGCCGCCGCGTCCTTCATTCATTGACACAGGAACCTATCAGGCAGCTATGCGCGCCTGGGTAAGCGGGGTGCTGAATGCCTTCCCTGAGTGAGTTACAGAACGCCAAAACCGAGCTTAACGCCACCCTGACGCAGGGCCTTGATGACCTGAGCAGGTTTCAGGTGGTGACGTTCACGAAGTACATCAGAAAGGTGCTTCCGCTCGATGGCTTCGTGTTCTGGGTGAAAGCCTCGGTTCTGTCTGACGATCCGAACAATGAGCCTGACACGGTGGATGTGAAGGGCTATCTGCACCTGACGACCGAAACCATTCAGGACGACGAGCAGTTGTACGATCGCAACGTGGTGACGTTCACCGCGCAGGCGGACATTGACCCGTTTAACGACATCGGGTCAGAGGTGCTGTACATCGGCGAGTTTTTTGGCGTGCAGTTCTCGTTCTCCCGGCGTACCGGGCTGAATGAACCGGCGAACCTGTACCACTACACCGGAGAGGCTATTTTTCCGCACATGCGGTCGCAGATCATCAACTCTGCGGATGACATAGACCTCTCTGACGTGGTGGTGTCGAGCTCATTGCCGATCTGGTTGGCCCTGAATCAGTACATGCCGATGTTCCCGGCGATGCTCTCAACGCAGAACCTGTCGCCGCCTTATGCAACGGTGAAATGCAGTAACACGTCACCGATCGCCGGCGCGTTCTATCTGGACGAGAAGCAAAACCAGTATCAGCTGGTATCGGAAGATGTAACGCTTTCGGTCACCGGCCTGCGTAACGCCAGCATTGAAGACTTTGTGCGGTATGTGCAGGACTACACGACCGGCGATGCGCCGGAGATGGGGATCATGAATATTCCCGTCGTGCAGGATGAGCGAGTCACTCAGAACGAGCTCAACATCATCGCCATGCGTAAGACCATCAAATTCAAAATCAATTATTACCAGCAACGGATGCGTAACTTAGCGCGCCAGCTGATCACGTCTGCAATTCCGTCCATTGACCCGGAGAAATAAGTAAATGGCAATTGTTAATATTAACGTGTCGGTGACGAATCCGCCGAAGCCCTCGCAGTTGTTAAAGTCCGGGGCGATGATTTCCATGGGCGGCACGACGCTGAATGCCGGTGAATATCAGCTGCTGACCAGTGAAACCGACCTGGCCGACATTCTCGCACCGGCGAAAACCATCTCGACGCTCGCCTGGGCCACTGGCGTGGTAACGGTCACGCTGGCTGCCGCTCACGGATGGACTAACGGGTCACAGGTCCCGGTGATCATCTCCGGCGCGACTCCGGCGGGATACAATGGCGCCTATACCGCTACAGTGACAGGTGCCAACACATTCACCTACCCGCTGACGACCAACCCCGGCACCGCAACGGCAATGGGTACGGTAAAAACGGTAGTTCAGGCCGAAATCTCCCAGATGAACACCTCATTCTGGGCCCAGGGTAAAACTCGGGCTGTTTATGTGCTGGAGCTGGGTGATGTGTCCATGACTGCCGCTGTCGAAGCGCTGACAGACTTCATCGCGGAAGACGTCTCTCTGGGCAATACCTACCAGAAATTTTTCTCCTATCTGGTGCCGCGCGAATGGGATTCGGTTGCTGAATTTAAAACCCTGACGGGTCTCTATACCTCGCCGGGCAGCCTGGTTTACTTCTTTGTCACCTCGACGATCGCCACCTATGAAGCGTGGACTGCGACGAAAAACAAAACTGTCTTTGCTGGCGTCGAAGCCCCGGATATTCCGGCAAGCGAGTTTTCCATGGCCGGCCCGTTCCAGTCGTCCCTGGCAAACGACCCGGGGTCGAGCAACATGGTGCCGCCGATGTCGTACCGCTTTATGTACGGTCTGACGGCGTACCCGCTGGAAGGGAACAGCGCACTGCTGAAATCGCTTCAGGATAGCAACATCAACTACATCGGCACCGGCGCCGAGGGTGGCCTCAGCAACAAAGTGCTTTTCACCGGCCGCATGCTCGACGGAAATCCGTTCAACTACTGGTATTCGGTGGCGTGGACGGCGATCAACCTTGAACTCGACCTGGCGAATGAAATCATCAACGGCTCGAACACGACCGTTAACCCTCTGTACTACGAGCAGAAGGGCATTGACCGCCTGCAGCGTCGCGCGTTGAAAACCTTGCGTAATGGCATCAGCTACGGGCTGATCCTCGGTCGCGTAATTGACACACAGCTGACGCAGGAAGATTTCAATACCGAGTATGACAAAGGCACATATGCCGGTAACGCCGTGATTAACGCCGTTCCGTTCAGTAACTACAACAGCCTTAACCCCTCCGATTATCAGGAAGGAAAATATAACGGGCTGAGCGCCGTCATGACGCCGCGCCGCGGCTTCGAATCCATCACGTTTAACGTGAACGTAACGAACTTTGTAGGGGCGTAAAAAATGGCGAACCCATTAGTACCGCAGGGCTTTCTTAACCGCGTACGCGGGGCTCTTTCCGTCACGGATACACCGGCGCTGAACGTTTCGGCGTCGTACCTGGCAAAGGACGGCATTAGCCTGCGCCCGGACGGCCCGGCGACCGATATCATCCCTACGATGACCGGCACCGTCGGCAGCCAGGCGCCGTATCAGCAGGTAACGCTGACCGTGCATCTCCTGAAAACTCAGGGGCTGGGCGAAAGCTACCGGCAGCGCTTTTTAACCGACACGTCGCTGGGTGAGCTTGTAGTGACTCCGGACGCAACGACGTTCGGCAATATCACGCTGCTCAACTGCTACCTGGTCAACTTCAACGAGCTGGCTTTCAGCGGGATGGACCCGTCTTTTGTGGTAACCATCAGCGGCTATATGGTCACCAACGACAACATGTGGGTGTAATACATGAAAATCGACAAGAAACTGAATCTGGTCACCAATATCACCCGTGAAGACGGCTCGATCGTATACCTGCACGTGACGCCGTTTCCCTATGAGGTGGTGGAAGAGCACTGCATTCTTCTGGGTAACCTGTTCACCAAATTCATCTCGCAGGTTGGCGGCCTTGGAGCCGCGCGAGTCGCCGCGATGATGCTGCGTCAGAGCCTGAAAGCAGAAATCGATAGCGGCCGGAGGGGGCCGAACGTCGTCGACGAAATTCAGCGACTGACGGTCGTTATCCATAACGTCGGCGGCCAGTGGAAAACCACGCCTCTAGAGGTGGCATTCAATCAGGGGATTATCGACCCTGATGAGTATCGCGAAGTCGAAGGTGAAGTAGTTTTTTTTATGGTTTCCTCTGCTATTCAGAAGGCGAGCCTGATCGCGCCGACCGTGGGGACGGTAATCAAAATGTACGATGGGCAACTAACCTCATTGAGCGGTACGGCGTACCGCGATTCGTTGCAGACGTCGAATCCGGATACCGATATCCCGACCCAGAATGCCCCGCCGGAAACGTCATTCATACCCTCTTAGACTGGGCGTCTAATGAGGGATTCTGGCAGGTGATAAGGGAGATCACCGGCGAGGAGTATGCCAGCCCGGCACAGTACCGGCAGCGCTATCTCCTCGCCGCGCTCAAAGAAAGAGGTTTCTTCAATGGTAGCTAAGTCGATCGTCGACATTGACGTAAATGACGACAAGTTTGTCGCGTTTATGGAAAGATTTCGCGAGTACCAGAGCGCGCTGGATGATTTACCGGAAGCCTGGCGAGTGGCTGCCGTTGGTATTGGCGAAAGCAGCAAACAGACCGAAAAGGCCAAAGGTGAGGCGAAGGAGTTGGGCGCGGAGTTTAATGCCGTGGCCGAGGCTATTCTGACCATCAACAGCGGTATCGATCGGCTCAATACCAACCTGGAAGACTCGAAGAAAAAACAGGACGAATTCAACAAAAGCTCCCGTTCCGCGAAGGGCTTCCTCAGCGACGCGACGAAAGACGCAAAATCGCTGGCAGGGCACATCAAGGAGGCGACGGCCAGCCTTCTGTCCTGGGGTGGCATTGTCGGCATATTTACTGGCGTCCTGGGCGTTGGCGGCCTGTTTGGCATCAACCGCCTGGCGGCCACCACCGGCGCCCAGCGGTTTACCTCTCTCGGGCTCGGGACGAGCATCGGCGCGCTTGATTCCACCGCCATAAACTACCAGAAAGCGCTGGGTAATCCCGCGGGGACGCTGGGCGCTATTCGCGATTCCCAGATGGACCTGTCGAAGCGCTGGACGTTTCAGGCGATGGGGATTAACAATCCCGACCAGGACCCGGCCAAACTGCTCCCGCAGATGATCCGCAACGCGCGAGATATCTTCGTGCAGAACGGCAGCACGCTGCAGGGCGCGCAAGCGCATGGCCTGACAAACTTCTTTACGCTGGACGACCTGAACCGCTTCAAAAACATGAGCGATGAGGAGATCACCGCCATGGAGAAGCGCGCGCAGCAGGATGCGCGCATGTTGCAAATCACCGATCAGCAGGCGCGGCAGTGGCAGGATTTTAACGTCCAGCTCGACTACAGCAGCCAGAGCATCAGAAATACGTTTGTGCGCGGTCTGGGGCCGCTCACGCCGCAGCTGAGTAAGCTGTCTGATGCGCTGTCAGGCGCGATCGACACTGTCCTGAAATCACCAGAGCTCGGCAAGTGGATTGATGCGCTGGCCGGCGGCATTGAGCGGTTCGGCAACTACCTGGCTTCGCCGACGTTCAAAAGCGACGTTGAGTCGTTTATGTCGGGTGTTGAGCGGCTTGGGCGCGTCATCATGAAAGTGCTCGGCTGGCTCGACGGCGGGTCGTCGGCGATGGACGACATCAAGTCCTGGTCCTCATTCCTGAACAATGATGTCCAGACCGATGCCGGTGGAAATCACTTCGTAAAAGGTGGCATCAGCGACCCGAACACGCCAGCAGCGTCAAAATGGCTGGCGCGCCATCTGTACAGCTTGACCGGGACGGCCCCTGCTGAGTACGACCAGTATTTTCTGGATGCAGCCAAGAAATATAACGTCGACCCGCGCTGGCTTAAAGCCATCGCCGCGGGGGAATCTTCATGGGACCAGAATGCTGTCAGCAAAGCGGGCACCAAAGGGTTAATGCAGGTAATGCCTGGCAACTTCCAGCCGGGAGAAAATCCATTTGACCCGCGGGACAACATCATGGCCGGCGCGAGAGTATTTAAAGATGGTCTCGACTGGTCAAGCCGTAATGCTGGCGGCGATTTTGACGAAGCATTGCGTTATTACAATGGTGGAGTCCGCCGCGGTAGTGCAGAAAACAGGGCTTATCCCGGCAGGATCAGGGAAAAGTATGCTGCGATGTATGGCACGCCCAAGAGCAATGATGCTTCAGGCGTCGATAGTTCAGAGGTTGCCAAAAACACCTCGAAAACTAACCAACTCCTGCAGCAGATCGTTGATGGGAAAGGCGGCAGAGGCGGAAGCGGTGACGTTGTTATTTATAACAACACTGGTGGGAATGCCGTGGTAACTTCAGCGCAATTGGGGGCGAGGTAATGGGATTCACACGTGAAATGTATAAGCTGGGTTTTGAAATATCCCCAGTAATACTTTGCGGAGGGATAGCGCAGGCCATTCCTGGAGGAATGCTCCCGATAGTCGCTTTGACGCAGAGCGCAAGCTTTGTTACGGGACTGCTTGGAGGGGCCATAAACCTAACCGATCTGGATAAATATTTCTGCCACTGGCGCCCGGTTCAGGGTGCCACAATGGTTGATTATGAAATTGCCAGATACCCTTTCGCCAACCAGGTAGTAGCTGCGAACGCCTTGCTTGCTCAGCCTTTGCGCGTTTCGTTGGTAATGGAGGCTCCGGTCAATGAAAACACCGGAGCGATGACAAAGCTCGTCACTATGAGTGCTTTACAGTCTGTCCTTCAGGCGCATTCTAACTTAGGGGGCACGTTTATCGTCGCCACCCCGTCCGTTATCTATAGCAACTGTATTTTGCGTGTCGTGAGGGACATCACTTCTGGTAACGATCCATTACCACAGCGTTCATGGATATGGGATTTTGAGCAGCCACTGATAACCGATAATGGCGCAGAGCAAGCCGTGAACAATTTTTTAAACAAGATTGGAGCCGGGGATATGGTAACAGATCCATCCTGGACCAATACAGCCAATGCTCTTGGCAACACGCCTCTCGGCAGTTCTGTTTCGGAAGCAATCACCGGGCTATTGGGTAAGTTGGGGGTAGGGACATGACAACCCAGAATTATCCGTTTACCGGCAATGATCGTCAAAGCATGACATTTACACCGATCCTTGATGGCACCGTCTATAACTGCCAGGTAAAATGGAATATTGCCGGGATAAGGTGGTATGTCCTCATAACAGATGGTTCCGGGAATACCATTCTTAATACCCCGCTCGTTGGCTCTGTGCTTAACGGTGGAATAAATATTATCTCCGGAGTGTTTAATTCGTCCTCCATGTACTGGCGAGAACAGAATGGACAGATTGAGGTAAACAGTTCATGAGATATTATGATATTGAGATAACCATTCCTGCTGAAGGTGCCTCTCCGGAAAGAACGATAAAATACAGTAGCCATAAGAACGGAGTTTACAACCCAGGCGCCCTGATGATTGAGTTTGATATCCTCAGGTACGGTGAATCAACTCCTCAGGGCGAGACTCACCTGACCATCTGGGGTATTGGCCCAAAAGAAATGCAGCAGGCTCGCCAGAATTTCTTTGGCAAAAAAATTAAAATATCCCTTGGGATGAAAGATGGGCTGCCATTGGCTGGAAAGGTTACCGCGCCAAAACTGGTATTGGATGGCGTGATAAATCAGGTCTTTGGTAACTGGCAGGGTATTGAGTTACGACTTGACTTCATAATCGTGGTCGGCCCTGTCCAGAACGTGCCAAATAACAAACCTGTCCCCCTTCCTTTAACCTTTGACTGGAAGGAAGGGCAGAAGCTTTCTGTAGCCCTCACGCAGTGTTTTATGAACATCAGAGGGTATACGTTTAATATCAACATAAGCGACCGGCTAATACTTAACCATTACCGGGGGCTGTTTTGTGATGACATTGTTACCCTGGCCAAGGACCTTAATACTTTTTCACGTTCCAGAATTCGCGATAGTGGATATTCTGGAGTAGAGATAGCAATAGTAAATGGAAATGAGATCCGGGTATGGGATAACGATTATGATAACCACCCGGATAAGACTTCTGTTTCCAGCGCCGTGGCCAGAAGTAAAAGCCCAACCCAAATAGATTTCAAGGATTTGATAGGGCAGCCTACATGGGTGGCATTTAACACAATCAGCATGGCGTGCGTAATGCGCGGTGATATTCAGGTTGGCGATCACATCCTGATGCCTAAAAAAAGCACTCCGTTGATACAGGCCTCTTCGTACTCTCAATATCGAGAAGACTCTGCCTTTACTGGCGACTTTATTGTGAACTCCGTTCGCCTGTTAGGGAATAGCAGGCAACCAACGGCAGAAGCATGGGTAACAATTATTGAGGCTTCCCCTTTCATTAAGGCAGGTAATGCATGAGCATCGACAACAAGCTTAATTTTGCCTCAAGCATGAACAGGTTTACTGAAAGAAAGATTGAAAATGCGCTTCAAAAATCAGGGAAAGTTCTTCCGGCGAGCGTGGTTAAGCAAACAGGGAATATGATCACCGTCTCCTTTGAGCTAAGGGATATCCCATATGTTTTGCCGCAAGTGACTATCCCCTTATTCGGCCCTCAATATATTCGTTACCCTATGCAGCCGGGAGACAAGGGGATCGTTATCCCTGCAGATACTTACATTGGCGGGGTTAGCGGTCAGGGAGGCGGCATTGCAGATATGACTCCGCCAGCAAACTTAAGCGCCCTCGTTTTCTTGCCGATCAGTAATACCGAGTGGCAGGACGTCGACGGGCAGGTGGTGACGGTATACGGCCCGGAGGGGGTAACGCTGCGCGACAGCGGTAGCAACACCACATTTCTCCTGAAGCCTGACAGCATCGCTATTTCAACACCTGACAGCTTCACCGTCACCGTTGGCGGGACAGTTTTTTCGCTGACCGGTAGCAAATGGAGCCTTTCAGGAGAGGCAGGGCACCTACAGGATTCAGTGGCCAGTACCAGCCCGGCAATCATGCACGCCGGGTGGCAATCGCTTCTGGCGTGGCTTAACAGCCATGAACATTCAAACGGCAACGATGGAAATGATACCGGGGGGCCGACTTCAACGTTTAACGGGAGTATCACCGAGTGAGAACCTATGGCCGAAACTCTGAGGGGAAGTGGGTCCTGGTGGAAACCGATGAAAATGGGTTTAATGACTCGGTGTATTTGACCACCCTGATCCAGAATCTGAAACTGGCGCCGCAGGAGTCGCCCTTTTATGCGAACAACGGAATCCCGGCCGCCGGTTCGGTGATCCAGCAAATCCTGCCGACGTATTACGTAAACCGTATTCAGAAACAGTTCAGCCAGTATTTTTCCTCGCTGCAGATTGCACTGATCAGCGACGACCCGCCTGTTTATAACATCTCGGCAATCACAAACGCAGGTTCAAAAATAATTACACAGGTGGCCGTATGAGCGATTTACCAGTCAGCTATACGTCAGCGGGCCCGGTTCCTCTGACGGCGGAAGAGTTACGAGCTCAGCTCGTATCCCAGGCTATTGCGTTATCTCCGGGCCTAACAACTGAATTGCCGGGATCTCTGATTGAGGACGTGGCCAGTACCGATGTAGGAGCGCTCATCGTCTGCGATCAGGCAAGAGTTGACCTGATTAACTCCGTGGGGCCGCTAAAGGCTAACCTTGCCATGCTGGAGCTTCTCGCGCAGCAGGCTGGCATCCCTGGGCAGAAAACGGCTGGAACGACAACAGTGCCGGTCCAGTTCTCCGGCCCTGCGGGGTTTGTTATCCCACAGGGATTTATTGTCTCTGATGGTACCTATACCTATTCAGTCAGTGATGCGACGATTATCTCGTCGTCTGGAGTGTCAGCCAGCGTGTCATGCGAGGGAACGGAGACCGGTACCTGGGCGGTGCCGGTGAATACAGTTAACCAGATAATCACCAGCCTTCCTTCTGACATCACCATCACCTGTACCAACCCGATCGCTGGCACCCCGGGTGCTGACCCGGAAACGAATTATCAGTTTCGTGATCGCGTATGGCAGGCGCAGATGGCTACCGTTCAAGGATATCCGGGATTTATCCGACAATACCTCACCAGCCTTGATAACGTGCAGGCGCGCCTGGTTTCTGTCATTCAGGACGGGGATAAGTGGATAGTCATGTGTGCCGGCGGTGATATTTACGATATTGCTGGCGCGCTCTATAAGTCCGCGGGGGATATCAGCCGGCTGAAAGGGTGTTCACTGAACGTAACGGGGATCACGAATGCAAATCCTGGTGTCGTAAGTACAGACCTGACTCATGGGTACACTGACGGCCAGGTTATCCGGATCACTGGCGTTACCGGGATGACAGGCATTAATGACGTTCCCATGACCGTGACGGTACTGTCCCCTCACACTTTTTCCATCGGGATTGATACCACCTCAGCCGGGACCTGGGGGGGCGGCGGCGAGGTGACGCCGAACGTCAGAAACAATACCGCGACGGTGAATGACTGGCCTGACAATTACGTGATCCCATTCGTGACTCCATTGCTGCAGCGCGTCACAGTAACGTATCAGTGGGGTACCGAAAGCGTTAACTACCTGACTGACGCCACGGTCGCCTCTCTGGTCTCAGCGCCTACGATTCAGTATGTGAACGGCATATTCGCCGGGAAACCGCTGAACGTTAACAACCTGAAAGACGCATTCTTGCAGGCGATTAACTCGACAATCGACATGGGGCTGATCAGCACTTTAAACGTCGTGGTCACCATCAATGGTGTGATTACGCCACCGGATGCCGGGACGAATATCATCAGCGGCGATAAGTTCAGTTATTTTTATATCGCGTCGGATGGCGTGATCGTAACAGGGGCGTAGCATGCTGGACGATATCATCCGGTCGTATATGTATACGCAATACAACGACGATGACAATCTGCGGGCGTTTTTTACTGCGTATAACTCGATGGCGCAGGGCATTTATGACTGGATGGTTAATGCCAACCTGCCGATTTTCATCGGTGACTACAACACCGGAGATCAGCTCCGATGGATTGCCCATGGCATCTATGGCGTGTTGCCGCCGGTGATTTCCAGCAGCGATCAGCAGGAGATAGGCCCATATAACACCTTCGAATTTAACCAGCTGGCATTCAATGAGTACCGGGTGATTGACCAGTCGAACCAGGTTGTTGTCTCCGATGACCTTTTTAAGCGAATCATGACCTGGAATTTTTACAAAGGAGACGGCTTCTATTTCTCTATCCCATGGATAAAGCGGCGGATTCTGCGGTTCCTGTTGGGAGTGAATGGCACCGATATCCTCAATGACCAGCGGTGGAGTATATCGATCCAGTTTGTGGATGGCGGTATCGTGATATCCATCTATAAGGGGCGCCGCAGGTTCACGCGGAGCGCTATCTACAACGCATCGGCCTATAACTCCAGGAAGTACAACCAGAAGGACACGGCCTTTGTGATCACCGAGGATTTCGAGTTCGCCATTTTCTTCAAGCAGGCCATGGATAGCGGCCTGCTGCACATGCCTTTCTACCAATCGATATCTGTTGAGATTATCGACTAATAAAAAATTTATTATAGAGGCTTGAGGATATCTATTAACGACATATATCCTCCACTTCCGCAAGTAGAGAACCTTAGATAAACTACGCCACCTTTAGAAATGATGTCCTGAGAATTTGAAATATCCTCGTTATTAAGTTTTTCAAAATTAGTAGGGATGGCGAACTCAACCCCATCATTTCTCTTTACCTTAATTAATTCAATGTATCTTCCTGATTTGGAATATTGACCACCTGTGACGGTCAGCAATCCTTCATTAAGTGAGCAATTGCTTCCTTTTTTTGGGATGTCATCCAAACCTGTAAATCCTGCGGTATGTGTTACTTCATCGAAGAAAACAGTTGGAGAAGCAAATGCATTAACAGACGCAGACGAAAAGATTAAAGATATTAGTAACTTGCTAATAACCTTCATGGTAATTCCCCTTTGTTGATGTGCTTAAAAAGTTACATAAATAATTGATTTTTATCAATCGAATACTTCTTAGCATAACCCGCTTCGGCGGGTTTTTTTATGCCTATATCCCGGAGGAGACATGGCACTAACCCTTTTGGCTACAAACAACGCAGAAAGCACGCTGGCTTCTGCTATCAGCGCAACCGACACGTCGCTGATCGTTAGCGCTGGAACTGGTGCCGAGTTCCCTGATGCTGTGGCAGGCGAGAGCTACTTTAAGCTCACTCTCACCGATGCCGCCACCGGCTCACAGGTTGAGATCGTGAACGTGACAGCCAAGGCTGGAGACATCTTCACGATTGAACGCGCACAAGAAGGAACTCTGGCGCGTGCGTGGGCGGCCAACGATATGGTTGCCAACATGATGACGGCGGATACGCTGAACATTATCGCTCAATATGCCCAGCAGGCAGCTGCATCAGCAGCACAGGCTGAAGAGTATGCAAATAACGCTTCTGACTACGCACAGAATAAATTCACGTTCTATAAAACCTCAAGCGATCCAGATGGCACCATTGCAGGCTTAGCAGCGACTACTGACGGCCAGTCGTTCTGGGTAGCACAGGGCCCAGATGCGCTTTCTGCTGCATGGCAGTACCAAAACAAAGCTGGCGTGGCCGTGTTGCAGGCCAAGCAGCCAGGGACAGCGGCTATAACCGGTACAATCCGCGAATTCCCCACGCTGGCGGCGGCACAGGCTGATGCTGACGCAGGAAATATTCCAGTTGGTTCAACAGCCTACTACCGTAGTTCTGATGGAATATCACTCGCGATTGAGGTAATTAACAACTCAGGCACGCTGCAAC
>Ga0209796_10000558_pt1 | contig 22344 bp, 18 predicted proteins | sample AgamicOrSfrz_FD_187167 | JGI IMG/M metagenome (GOLD analysis project Ga0209796, IMG submission 187167) | Agave microbial communities from Guanajuato, Mexico - Or.Sf.rz (SPAdes) (version 2) | ecosystem: Host-associated > Plants > Phyllosphere > Phylloplane/Leaf | place: Guanajuato, Mexico...
GCGCGAAGCTCGATCCGGCGGTTTTCGGGCCGCCGCCGAAGCAGCCCGACACCGACCCGCCTGGCTCTCTACGTTCGAATCTGCTGCAAGCCCGCGCATTGTTGCAGCAGGCGGGATGGACGTACCGTGACGGTGCGCTGCGCAACGCAAAGGGCGAACCGTTCGAGTTCGAGATACTCGACGACTCGGGATCGGCCGCGCAAATGGAGCCGATCGTCGCGACGTTCATTCGAAACCTGAAAAAGCTCGGCATTACCGCGACATTCCGCGTCGCCGACTATGCCGTGTACCAGAAGCGGCTCGATGCATACGACTTCGACACGACGACGATCCGCATGCCCGACGTACAGGTGCCTGGCTCCGAGCAGATCGAGCGCTTCGGCAGCAAGGCGGCGGACACGAACGGCTCTGACAACATGATCGGATTGAAGTCGCCCGCGGTCGACGCAATCCTGCGCGCCCTCGTGCAGGCGCAGACGCGCGAGCAACTGCTCGACGCGACGCATGCGCTCGATCGCGTTCTGATGCATGGTTACTACGTCGTGCCGCACTGGTACAGCGCGACGCACCGCGTGGCGTTCAAACGCGGGCTTGCGTGGCCGTCCACGCTGCCCCTGTACTATGGAGCCGAAGGCTGGATTACGTCGACGTGGTGGTTCGCGCAACCGCAAGCAGCAACGCCGGCGCCACCGCAGTAACGCAGCCGGTCGATCTGGTCATCCGGTTCCGGCTATCGCTATTCATACCTCGCCCTCGCAACGGAAACACCCGCCATGTGGAGCTACATCCTCAAACGCCTGCTTCTGATGATCCCGACGCTGCTCGGCGTGCTGACGCTCACGTTCGTCGTGATCCAGTTCGTGCCCGGCGGCCCCGTCGAACAGATGCAGCACGAACTGCGCAAGGGCGCGGAGGGCGCTGTGCCGTTCGGTCTGCGCGCGCATAACGGCGTCGACGCGCAGCAGGTTGCGCAACTGAAAGCCTTATACGGTTTCGACAAACCGCCGCTCGAGCGCTACGTGTTGATGCTCAAGCGTTTCTCGACGTTCGACCTTGGGCAGAGCTATTTCCGCCATCAGAGTGTGTGGTCGCTGATCGTATCGAAGCTGCCGGTGTCCATCAGCATCGGCTTATGGACGTTCTTTCTCACGTATCTGATTTCGGTGCCGCTCGGCATCGCGAAAGCGGTGCGCAACGGCTCGCGCTTCGACATTGCGACGAGCCTCGTGGTGCTGATCGGTTACGCGATTCCGGGCTTTGTGCTCGGCGTGTTGCTGCTCGTGCTGTTTGGCGGCGGCACATTCCTGCAGCTTTTTCCGTTGCGCAATCTCACGTCGGATAACTGGGCGCAACTGAGCGTCGTGGGCAAGATCCTCGACTATTTATGGCATATCGCGTTGCCGATCACGGCATCGGTAGTCGGCAGTTTTGCGGTAATCACGATGCTCACGAAAAATGCGTTTCTGGACGAGATTCGCAAGCAGTACGTGCTGACCGCGCGGGCGAAGGGTCTCTCCGAAAAAAGCGTGCTGTGGAAGCATGTGTTTCGCAACGCCATGCTGCCGCTGATCGTCGGCTTTCCGGCTGCGTTTATCGGCGCTTTTTTCACCGGCAGTCTGCTGATCGAAACGCTTTTTTCGCTCGACGGTCTCGGCTTGCTGTCGTATGAATCGGTCGTGCGACGCGACTACCCGGTCGTACTCGGCACGCTGTACCTGTTCACGTTGATCGGTCTCGCGACGAAGCTGGTTTCCGATCTTTGCTATGTGTGGGTCGATCCCCGCATCCAATTCGAACAACTGGAGCGCTGATGAATCGAGCCCGCCTTTCAGCCGATGCAGCGGCGCGCGTCGAACCCGCGCGTGCATTCGTCTCGCCTTCGCCCGCGCGCCGTGTATGGCGGCGGTTCCGCCAGCAACGTCTGGGTTACTGGAGCCTCATCATCTTCGTGGTGGCCTTCGCCGCGAGCCTTGCGGGCCCGCTCTGGTCGAACGACAAGCCGCTCGTGGTGCGCTATGACGGCCACCTTTATTTCCCGCTCTTCAGGACCTACGCGGAGAGCACGTTCGGCGGCGATTTCCCAACGCCTGCCGACTATCTGGATCCGTACATCAAGCAGCGTTTCGACGCGCCGGGCAACTTCGCCGTGTATCCGCCGAACCACTACTACTACGACACGCTGAACTATTTCTCAAAGGCGCCGAACCCGGCGCCGCCTTCGCGTGAAAACTGGCTCGGCACCGACGACCGCGGCCGCGATGTTTTCGCGCGACTGCTGTACGGCTTTCGCGTTTCAGTGGAGTTCGGTCTCGTGCTCACTTTCATTGGAACGATACTCGGCATTGCTGCCGGCGCCGTGCAAGGATATTTCGGAGGACGTACCGATATCGTGGGGCAACGTCTGATCGAAATCTGGAGCGCGTTGCCGGAGCTCTATCTGCTGATCATTTTTTCATCGATCTTCGAACCGGGTTTCATTCTGCTGATCGTGCTGCTTTCCCTGTTCGGCTGGATCGGCTTATCCGACTATGTGCGGGCGGAATTTCTACGTAACCGGCAGCAGGATTACGTGCGCGCGGCGAGGGCGATGGGTCTGTCGAACTGGCAAATCATGTGGCGGCATCTTTTGCCCAACAGCCTTACGCCGGTGATCACGTTCCTTCCGTTTCGCATGAGCGGCGCAATTCTCGCGCTAACCAGTCTGGACTTTCTCGGCCTCGGTGTGCCTTCGCCGACGCCGAGTCTCGGCGAGCTGCTCGCGCAGGGCAAGGCGAATCTCGACGCGTGGTGGATTTCGTTGTCCACTTTTGGCGTGCTGGTCGCGATGCTGTTGCTGCTCACGTTCATGGGCGACGCGCTGCGTAATGCGCTCGATACCCGCATCTCCGATGCCATGCGCGCTGGAGGCAATCAGTGACCGCTCAAATGCAAGCGCCAGGACAGCGCAAGGGGCGAGGACACGACGGCGCCGAAGCACCGAATGCCGTGCCGTTGCTGGAACTCGATCATCTGCGCGTAAGTTTCGGCGATACGGTGGCGGTGAACGACGTCACGCTGGCGATCCAGCGCGGCGAACGCGTTGCGCTCGTCGGCGAATCGGGCTCGGGAAAAAGCGTCACCGCGCTGTCGATCTTGCGTCTGCTGAGCGACGCGCAGGTCAGCGGCTCGATCCGGTTCGACGGTGAGGATCTGCTTGCGAAAAGCGAGCGTGAGATGCGCGGCATGCGCGGCTCGGACATCGCGATGATCTTTCAGGAGCCGATGACCGCGCTCAATCCGCTCTACACGGTCGGTGCGCAGATCGCGGAGACGATCGTCGTGCACGACGGCGTGTCGCCGGCGGAAGCCCGCAAGCGCGCGGTCGCGCTGCTGGGCCGCACGGGCATTCCCGAGCCGGGCAAGCGCGTGAACAGCTACCCGCACCAACTTTCGGGCGGACAGCGCCAGCGGGCGATGATCGCAATGGCGCTGGCGTGCCGTCCGCGTCTGCTGCTCGCGGACGAACCGACTACTGCGCTCGATGTGACGATTCGCGCGCAGATCGTGGAACTGCTCCTTGAACTGCAACGCGACGAAGCGCAAAAGCGCGGCATGGCGGTGCTGCTGATCACGCACGACCTGAATCTCGTGCGCCATTTCGCTCAGCGCATCGCGGTGATGGAGAAGGGCGTGCTCGTGGAAAGCGGGCCGGTCGAGCAGGTTTTCGAGTCGCCGCAACATCCGTACACACAACGTCTGCTGGAAAGCCGGCCTCAGCGCACGGTCGTGCCGGTGCTGCCCATTTCGCCAGTGCTGCTGCAGGCCCGCGACGTTTCCGTCGATTTCAAAACCAAGGTGCCGGGATTTGCGGGCTGGTTCCGGGCCGGGCGGTTCCGCGCGGTCGCAAACGCGAGCGTCTCGGTGCGTCAGGGCGAAACGCTCGGCATCGTTGGGGAATCGGGTTCGGGCAAGTCGACGCTCGCCATGGCCTTGCTCGGGCTGCAGCGGACCGCGCACGGCGAGATCGAGTTTCAGGGCAGGGCGCTCTCCACCTACCGCGGCGCGCAGCAGACCGCGTTGCGCTCGAACATGCAGGTTGTGTTTCAGGACCCGTTCAGTTCGCTTTCACCTCGTCAGACGATCGAGCGAATCGTCGGCGAAGGGCTGGCGCTGCACCGGCCGCAAATGACGCCGCAAGCGCGGCGCGACAGAGTGGTTGCGGTGCTGCGCGAGGTCGGAATCGACCGGACCGCGCTGCTGCGCTATCCGCATGAGTTTTCCGGTGGGCAGCGCCAGCGCATCGCCATCGCGCGGGCGCTCGTGGTCGAGCCCCAGATTCTGATCCTCGATGAACCGACTAGCGCACTCGACGTTTCGATCCAGCAGCAAGTGCTCAAACTGCTCGCCGGGTTGCAGCAGAAATACAACTTGGGCTTCGTTTTCATCAGCCACGATCTGGCGGTGATCGGGGCGATGGCGCACCGCGTGGCGGTGATGCAAAACGGTTCTATCGTGGAAAGTGGAGAGGTTGAGAGAATCTTTGCGACGCCTGAGCACCCCTACACTCGAAAGCTCCTGAAAGCAGCATTGGACCGCTGATTTTTCACCCTTTCACCAATTGGGTGCGGGTCTCGATTGTATTTTTCTATTTGTTTTGACACGTGAATACTTACTGGCTAGTATCGACCAAACTTTTTTCCGTATCCCACTGATTCTTTAGCAAAAAATACCGACCAATGCAGCACAGAAATTTGACCCAGGCTTGCACGCGCGCCGTCGCCGGGATGTTCATTGGCGTCTTGATCGCAGCAGCTCCCGGCGCTTTCGCCGACGAAGTCAGCAGTTTCAATCAGAATGCCTCATTTTCGCCGAGCAACCCGGCGAATTCCTCGTCCTCCTCCAATTCGCAAACGCTCAGCAGCAACACTGACGGCGGCGCCCGTTCGTTCCTTTCCGGCATGGCCGGCAAGGCAGGCGACGTGGTTGTCGGCGCGCTGAACATGATCGGCGTTCGCTACCGCTGGGGCGGCAATACGCCGGACTCCGGGCTGGATTGCAGCGGTTTCGTGCGTTACGTGTTCCAGGACACGCTGGGCATGGCGCTGCCGCGCCGCGCTGAGGAAATGAGCCGTGTGGGTGAAAAGGTTCGCGTGAGCGACCTGAAGCCGGGCGATCTGGTGTTTTTCAACACCATGCGCCGCACGTTCTCGCATGTCGGCATCTATATCGGCGACAACAAGTTCGTGCATTCGCCGTCCACGGGCAGCACCATCCGCGTGGACGACATGGATAGCGGCTACTGGGAAAAGCGTTTCACCGGTGCACGCCGGATCGAGACGTCGTACCAGGAGGGCGAAGATCTGCGCAAACGTGTGAATGCCACGCTTGGCGGCAACAACTAATTTAGTTGCAGCGGCGCTTCAGGCAACAACAAAAAAGCCTGCTTCGTTTGAAGCAGGCTTTTGCGTTTTGGCGGGTCTGATCTCTGAGCTTACTGCGCGTGAGTAACCCTAAGCCTGCGCGCGGCTCGCGGCCAGCTTGCGTTGCAACTCCGGCATGATCTTGGAGACGGCTTCCTCACCGGCCAGAATTGCGGCATTGCGCTGCGAGAAGTCGCTGCCGCTCATGGCCGCGAGATTCGGCCGGATGACGATGTCGGCGTATTTATCGAGCTCGTACGCCTTGATGGTCTGGCCCATGATCGTGAAGGTTTGCATGAGCACGTCGAACGAACTGGCCGTCAGGCCGCTTTCGGGGCGCTGCGAGATATCCACGGCGATCACGAAGTCCGCGCCCATCTTGCGTGCGAACGACGCCGGCACGGGGCTCACCAACCCGCCGTCCACATACTCATGCCCGCCGATTTTGACCGGCTCGAAGATCGACGGCACGCTGCACGACGCCCGCACTGCGACGCCGGTATTGCCGCGCTGAAAGAGGATCGGCTGGCCGGTTTTCAGGTCGGTCGCGACTACGCCGAGCGGCTTCGCCATCTTCTCGATCGGGCGATTGTTGAGCGTTGTGTTCAGATAATTCTGCAGCGCAATGCCTTGCAGAAAACCGCGCGTGCGAAACGGCATGGCCCAGTCGCTAATGGAGGCTTCGTCCATGTTCAGCGCCAGTTTGTTGAGCGCGAACCCATTCATGCCTGACGCGTAGAGCGCGCCGACCACCGACCCGGCGCTCGTGCCGGCCACCAGATCGACCTGGACATTGCGCGCTTCCAGCGCCTTGATCACGCCGATATGCGCGAAGCCGCGCGCAGCGCCGCCGCCTAGCGCAAGGGCGACCCGAATGGGCCGTTGCGGCTTGTCGAGCGGCGGCGTGTTCGTGGTAGGCGTGGCGGTGGCCGGGCTCGACGACGACACGCCGTCGATTTTGCTGCCCGCGGTGGTACAGGCGGCGAGTACCGCGGAGGCGGCCGCAAGCGAAAAATTGCGACGGCCGTAACGAGGCGACGAAGGTTTCAACGAATTCTCCAGCAACGGCGCGTGGGCACGTAGGGCGCGTACGGCGCGAGTAGCCACTTTTCGCCGCGCTCAGGCAAAGGTCAGGGCAAATGCAAATAGCGGTTCAATGCGCGGATGGCGGCGTCTCCGCTCCAGCGCGCGCACATCATAAATCAAAGCGGCGCGCGCGCGGCGACCGGTAATGAAACGTTGCACAGCCACTGGCCGTGGCCGTCAATAGCCCGTTCGGACGAGGGCGGGCCGCGCGCTCACGAAAGGTATAATTCGACATTCGCTTCAATTCCTTCGTGTCCATGCACGGCAGCTGTCGTGCCGTATGGGCGCGGTTCGCTGCCGCGCTTTACGGGCGATGCTTGTCCTGCGTCGGCGCCAGTCTTCGAGTAACCGCTAATGACCACCTCCGTTCGTACCCGTTTCGCGCCGAGTCCCACCGGCTTCATTCACCTCGGCAACATTCGCTCCGCGCTCTACCCGTGGGCGTTCGCGCGCAAGATGAAAGGGACCTTCGTGCTGCGGATCGAGGACACCGACGTGGAGCGTTCCACGAGCGAATCCGTGGATGCGATTCTCGAAGGCATGGAATGGCTCGGCCTCGATTTCGACGAAGGTCCGTACTACCAGATGCAGCGCATGGACCGTTATCGCGAAGTGCTGAAACAGATGCAGGACGCGGGGCTCGTCTACCCGTGCTACATGTCGACGGAAGAACTCGACGCGTTGCGTGAGCGTCAGCGCGAAGCCGGCGAAAAGCCGCGCTACGACGGCACATGGCGCCCGGAGCCGGGCAAGGTGTTGCCTGAGCCGCCGGCCGGCGTGCAGCCGGTGCTGCGCTTCCGCAATCCGCTCACTGGCGTGGTGGCTTGGGACGATGCGGTGAAAGGGCGCATCGAGATATCGAACGAGGAGCTGGACGACCTCGTCATCGCGCGGCCGGACGGCACGCCGACCTATAACTTCTGTGTGGTGGTCGACGATCTGGACATGCGCATTACGCATGTGATTCGCGGCGACGACCACGTGAATAACACGCCGCGGCAGATCAACATTCTGCGGGCGCTCGGCGGCGAAACGCCGGTGTACGCGCACTTGCCGACCGTGCTCAACGAGCAGGGCGAGAAGATGAGCAAGCGCCATGGCGCGATGAGTGTGATGGGTTACCGTGACGCCGGCTATCTGCCGGAGGCGGTGGTCAATTATCTGGCGCGCCTTGGCTGGTCGCACGGCGACGCGGAAATATTCTCGCGCGAGCAGTTCGTCGAATGGTTCGATCTCGAGCATCTGGGCAAATCCCCGGCGCAATACGACCACGACAAGCTGAACTGGCTGAACGCGCATTACATCAAGGAAGCGGATAACGGCCGCCTCGCCGGACTTGCACGGCCGTTCCTCGCGGAACTGGGTATCGACGAGGCCACCATCGCTCAAGGCGCCGATCTGACGGCAGTCGTGGGCTTGTTGAAGGACCGCGCGTCGACAGTCAAGGAGATCGCGGAGAACGCCGCGATGTTCTATCGCACGCCCGCTCCCGACGCCGACGCATTAGCGCAGCATGTGACGGACGCAGTGCGCCCGGCGCTCGCCGACCTTGCCGCCGCGCTGAAGACGGTGGAGTGGACCAAGGAGGCGATCGCCGCTGCGCTCAAAACGACGCTCGGCACGCACAAGCTGAAAATGCCCCAACTGGCAATGCCGGTCCGACTGCTCGTGGCCGGCACGACGCATACACCGTCGATCGACATGGTGCTGATGCTGTTCGGTCGCGACGTGGTCGTCAGTCGTATCGAAAAGGCGTTGGCATGAGGTACGGAAGGGCCAACAAGTGGTCCTGAGTGCATTCGCGGATGCATTGAGATTGTTTGCATGCGACTTCGGAAAAAAGTCGCATGCAATTGCTCAAAGGGTATTTACAAAGCGCAGAATGGCCTCTAGAATCTCGTTTCTGTTCTGCAAGGGGGTATAGCTCAGCTGGGAGAGCGCTTGCATGGCATGCAAGAGGTCAGCGGTTCGATCCCGCTTACCTCCACCATCAGAGCAGAAGAGCAGAGTGAAGTCGTTCCGAAGCATGGAACCTGTAGCAAAAAAGACTTCACAAGCAGCAGTATCGTAGTTAAAATAGCGGTCTTCGCAGTTGACGGAACAACTATCTAGCAGTTAGCGTTGCGCTAGTTAGTCCGAATCAGCGGCGAGTAAAAGACATGTCTGAAAAGATTATGTCCCCTTCGTCTAGAGGCCTAGGACATCACCCTTTCACGGTGAGTACAGGGGTTCGAATCCCCTAGGGGACGCCAAACATCAGCGTCGCTTTAGTGTTCGGGTTAATCCCGGATTTGCAGTAAAGCAGCGCAGCTTGCAGAGAAATAACCGACGCTCGCAAGCCAGGGTGTGAAGACTGGAGTGGTAGTTCAGTCGGTTAGAATACCGGCCTGTCACGCCGGGGGTCGCGGGTTCGAGTCCCGTCCACTCCGCCAGACAAAGCCCGTTCATAAACACTTGAACGGGCTTTTTCATTAAAGGTGTAAGCAGTACGTTGTCCCCTTCGTCTAGAGGCCTAGGACATCACCCTTTCACGGTGAGTACAGGGGTTCGAATCCCCTAGGGGACGCCAAAAAATCGGCGTCGTTCGGTTGGAAGTTGAACGGTGCTGCCGGTAAGCGAGCGCAGCTTGTTTGCCTGGTGTCAAAATCTGGAGCGGTAGTTCAGTTGGTTAGAATACCGGCCTGTCACGCCGGGGGTCGCGGGTTCGAGTCCCGTCCGCTCCGCCAGATTTAAAAAGCCCACTTCGTAAGAAGTGGGCTTTTTTGTTTCCGCTGACGGTCCCGCCTGGATATGCTCGGGACAAACAGCCATTGCCAGCGTGCGCGGCCTGTTTTACCGTTGATCCGACTTCTCTTCGCCGTGCTGCCATGTTCGATCCAACCGAAGCTCCGTCATCGTTCCATCTGCGTAAAGCCAGCATGGATGATTTCGAGTTCGCCGAGGCGCTGACTCACAGCAACATGGGTGGCTATTATCAGCGCCATCATCTCGTCTGGCGCGGCGACCTGTTTCTGGGCAGTTGGCGCGAGTCGGAGAATTTCATCCTCGAAATGGACGGCAAGCCGATTGGCGTGCTGCGCATCACGCAGGAAGGCGATTCGCTTCATATCCGCGACGTGCAGATTGCCGAGGGATACCGGCGGCTCGGCGCGGGCACCTATCTGCTGGATATGTCGCACCAATGGGCGCGCGAGCGCGGACTGCGCGAACTGCAATTGCGTGTGTTCGTCGACAATCCCGCGGCGCGGCTCTATCAGCGCAAAGGCTACAAGTTGGCCGGCCCGCGGCTTGCCCAGCTGGGCGCGATCCGTCATCTCGCTCGGCGAGTTTGAGCCGCCAGGCGGCGGTTTAGCGATCCGCGTCGCTCGCCGCGTCCGCGCGGTTCGGTGCGATCGGACTGTCCGTGTCGTTGATTTGCGGATCGTCGCGGTCTCCTCCGTTTTCCAGTCGATGCTCCGAGCCCCGCTCGATAAACGCGCGCGGGCTTTCGCCAAACGCCCGCCTGAACATCGCGGAAAAGGCGCTCTGACTCTGATAGCCCAACTCCTGCGCGACATGCGACAGTGGCCGTCCCTGACTCAGCAGCGGAATCGCCCGCGCGAGAATCGCCTGTTGCCGCCATTGAGAGAAACTCACGCCAAGCTCCTGACGAAAGAGACGCGCGATCGTTCGCGTACTCGCTCCTACGCTCGCCGCCCACTGTTCGAGTGATTCGCCCGGCGCCGGATCCGCGATTACCGCCTCGCATAGCGCGCGCAGCCGCTTTTCGTTCGGCATTGGCACCGATAGCGGCAGTGGCTCCGAACGGGTTAGCTCATCAATCGCAAGCGCGCCGAGCAACTGCTCGCGCGCGGGCGAGATGCTGGGCGTGTCCAGCGCGGCAATCACTTCGCGCAGCAGATTCGAGACTTCGACCACGCGTGGGGCGTCGAGCCCGGCAGGCGCCGTGCTTTCGGTGATGTACAACGTGCGCAGGAACGCGTCTTCGACGGCCACGACTTCATGCGTGACATGCGGCGGCACCCAGATCGCGCGAGAGGGCGGCACCATCCACGTCGTGCCTGTTGTCGCCACCCGCAGCACGCCGCGCGATGCATACGCAACCTGCGCCCACGCATGCGTATGACGCGCGAAGTGAGAACCCATCGGCATGGGTCGCGAGCGCACGCGAATGGGATGCGTGTCGTTCGGCTGAAACTCTGGCGGAGTGTCGGTCAAGCTGACGAAGCTGGACCGGTCCGAGCCGGCGTACGGAGTCATGGCAAAAGTCGATCCACGGAACAAAACGCTGCGGGTACGAGGCCCGAACCCGAGCGGATTCTCATTGTAGAGCGTGCATGGTGTTGGACGTTGCATAATGTCCGATCGACCGACGACCTATTCGAGGAGCACCAACCACGATGCAAACCGTCTTTGTATATGGCACGCTGCGGGCGGGCGAAGTGAACGACATCCGCGAAGCCGCGGCTCGCAACGAAATAGCGGAGCCGAATCTGCTTGGCACGGCCACGGTTCGCGGCCATCTGTTCGACTTCGGTTCGTACCCGGGACTCGTTGTCGATGAACAGGGCGTAGACGTAACCGGCGATGTCTACGAAATTGACGACGAACTCGTCGCCGTGCTCGACGAGATCGAAGCGGTGTATCCCGGCGTCGAAGATCGCTTTCTGGCCCGGGAAGTGATGGTGAAAGTGGACGGCAACGTCGTGAACTGTCGCTTCTATCCGGTCACGCCTCACGCGGTGAAGGGCCTGCCGGAAATCAAGTCCGGCGATTGGGTCGAGTATCGCGCCACGCGCTGACGCGGCCGCCGCGCTCTCGCATGTGCTGATGCGCCCGTATGCGCGTTCCCGCGCATAAGAAACGGCCCGCCAGGCATGCGCCTGACGGGCCGTTCGCTCGATCAATCGTCGCACGCACTCGTCGTTACAACACGACAAGCGTTCGCGCTCAGATTTCTTCGTAAAGCGGCAGCGTCAGAAAGTCGGTGAACTGCTCGGACGTCGACATCTCTTCGAAGATCTGAGCCGCGCGTTCATACGGTTTCGTATCGCCACCGACCGCCTGCTTCACCTTGTCGAGTTCTTGCACGGCGAGTTCACGCACCAGCTCGGCCGTTACCTTGCGGCCATCGTCGAGCGTGCCCTTCGGCGAGCGAATCCACTGCCACACCTGCGAGCGCGAAATTTCGGCGGTAGCGGCATCTTCCATCAGATTGTGGATTGGCACGCAGCCGTTGCCCGCGAGCCACGAGCCCAGGTAGTGAATGCCGACGTTGATGTTGTTGCGCAGACCGGCTTCTGTGATCGGCGCTTCCGGACGGAAGTCCATCAGGTCCGTGGCAGTGACGAGCACGTCGACGCGTTGCTTGCCGATCTGGTTCGGCTTGTCGCCCAGCACCTTGACGAATTCTTCCATCGCGATCGGCACGAGACCGGGGTGCGCAACCCAGCCGCCGTCATAGCCGTCGCCGGCATCGCGCGCCTTGTCCGAGCGCACGCCGGCCATTGCCTTGTCGTTCGCGGCCGCGTCGTTCTTGATCGGAATCAGCGCGCTCATGCCGCCAATGGCCGGCGCATTGCGGCGATGGCACGTCTTCAGCAGCAACAGCGCATACGCGCGCATGAACGGCGCGGTCATCGTGATCTGCGAGCGGTCTGCGAGACAGAAATCGCGGTCCGACTTGAACTTCTTGATCGCGGAGAAGATGTAGTCCCAGCGGCCGGCGTTCAGCCCCGAGCTATGTTCCCGCAGCTCGTACAGAATCTCGTCCATCTCGAACGCGGCAAGAATGGTTTCGATCAGCACCGTCGCGCGAATCGTGCCGCGCGGCACGCCGACCGCCTCCTGCGCCGCGACGAAAATGTCGTTCCACAGGCGCGCTTCGAGATGGCTTTCCATCTTCGGCAAATAGAAGTACGGGCCCGAGCCGCGCGCGACCAGTTCCTTTGCGTTGTGCACCATGAAGAGCGCGAAATCGAAGATGCCGCCCGACACGCGCTTGCCGTCCACCTTCACGTGCTTTTCGTCGAGATGCCAGCCGCGCGGACGCACGATCAGCGTGGCAACCTTGTCGTTCAACTTATAGCTCTTGCCGTTCTGCTCGAGCGAGATGGTGCGGCGCACGGCATCTTTCAGGTTCACATGGCCGGTGATCTGGTTGTCCCAGCTGGGCGCATTAGAATCCTCGAAATCGGTCATGTACGAATCCGCGCCCGAGTTCAGCGCGTTGATGATCATCTTGCGCTCGACCGGACCGGTGATCTCCACGCGGCGGCATTTCAGATCTTCAGGCAGCGGCGCAATGGTCCAGTCGCCGTCGCGTACGCTCTTCGTCGCGGCGAGAAAGTCGGGACGCTCGCCGGCGTCGAGCCGTTTCGTGCGTTCCGTCCGCGCCTGCAACAACTGCTGACGACGCGGCTCGAACGTGCGATGCAATGCGGCGACGAGTTCGAGCGCTTCGCGTGTGAGGATCGTTTCATAGCCCGGCTTGATTTCAGCGGTGATTTCCATGCCCTGCGGCAGCGACAACGATGACAGCGGATTCGCCATGTGTTCTCCTTGGTCGGTCAGATTGCAAAATGCAAAGTTGAAATGCAGCGGTAGTTGAGTCAGTTGATTGAATGAGTTGCGAGAGGGGAGCTTCATGCGCCGGGGCTGTGGCGTATGCGGCTCGCTGTGGTGTGGGCGCGTCCGGCAGATGTGACGGTCTTCAAAAAAGCCAACAGATCGCTCATGCCCGCGCCCGTGCCGTGCGGCGTCACGCCCAGTTCTTCGAGCGGAGCGTTTTGTCTGTTGAGCCAGAACGTCGTGAAGCCGAACCACGTTGCGCCGGCGATGTCCCAGCCATTCGACGACACGAAGACGATCTCGCGCGGAAGCACGTCGAAGGCCTGAGGGCCGAGCGCATAGGCGGCGGGCGCGGGTTTGTATGCGCGTACGGCATCGACGGAAAGCACATGGTCGAACAGGCCGCTCATGCCCGCGCTCTTCACCGCGACGTCGAGCATTTGAGGGTTACCGTTCGACAGAATCGCGAGGCCGGGGCGCGAACCGCCTGACGTGCCTACTGCAGAGGCCGGCCCGCGTGAGGCTCGGGATGCGGATGCCGGCGACAGCCCGGCCGCAACCCCGGACGCAGACACAGACGCCGAGTCCCTTAGCAAACGCAGCGTTGGCACCGCGTCGGGGAACGCGGACAGGCACGCGTATTCATCCATCAGACGCTTTTCAGCGGAACGGCCGAGGGTGATCTGAAGTTTTTTCGCAGAGAAGCGCAGCGCGTCGAGCGTGATGTCCCAGAACGGCCGGTAGTGCGCAGCGTCGCCGCCGGCATCGGCCAGCGTGCGCAACTGCGTGTATTCGATCTGTTTCTGACGCCACAACTGCGAGAGGGCGTCGCCGTGTCCGGGGAACAACTGCTCCGCGGCAGCGATCACCGAATGCACGTCGAAAAGCGTGCCGTAGGCGTCGAAAATCACTGCTTTGGGGGAGAGTGTCGTTGTGGCCGACATTGCCGTGCGCTCCTGTCAGAGGTCAGGACGGATTGTATTAGCGCTGCTGTGCGCTAAAAAAGAGGGCAAAGATCACTTGATCTTTTACTTTCATGCACCTAATCTGACGCGCTCCGGCCAACTTCGCTGCGCTAGCGGCGTCCTTCCATGGACCGTTTCAAGCAGATCGAGACCTTCGTCACTGTGGCCGCGAAAGGCAGCCTGTCCGCCGCGGCGCTCGCCGAAGGCGTGGCGCCCGCGATCATCGGACGCCGAATCGATGCGCTCGAAGAACGCCTTGGCGTCAAATTGCTGGTGCGCACGACACGCAAGATCACGCTGACCTTCGAAGGCTCGGCATTTCTCGAAGATTGTCAGCGCATCATTCATGACATGCAGAACGCCGAGGCGAGCGTGTCGGCGGGCGGCGTGAAGGCAAGCGGCCACTTGCGGCTCTCCGCGCCGGCCGGTTTCGGGCGCCGTCACGTCGCACCGCTGGTGCCGGCGTTCACGGTCGCACATCCGGATGTTTCGATCACGCTCGATCTGTCGGACCGGCTCGTCGATCTGGTCAACGAAGGTTTCGATTGCGCGGTGCGGCTCGGCGAATTGCCCGATTCGTCGCTGGTGTCGCTCAAACTCGGAGAAAACCGGCGTGTGTGCGTGGCATCGCCTTCGTATCTGAGCCGGCGCGGCGCGCCGCATAGCCTTGCGGATCTTGCTCGGCACAACTGTCTCGCGCTCGGTGCAAGCGCCAACCAGCAGCGCGGCTGGATGTTCCAGCAGGCCGATAAGGTCGTATCGATCAAGGTGTCCGGCACGATGGAATGCTCGGACGGCGCCGTGCTGCACGAGTGGTGTCTCGAAGGCCACGGCCTCGCATGGCGTTCGTGGTGGGAAGTCGGCGCGGACATCGCGGCGGGGCGCCTCGTGAGCGTGCTCGACGAGTTCGCCGCGCCGCCCATCGGCATTCATGCGGTGTTTCCTCAGCGCCGCCATTTGCCGTTGCGAGTGCGGCTTTTCCTGGATTTTCTCAAGCATACGTATGGCCTTCCGGAGTACTGGGGCTGACGCGGCGCAACGGGTTTTCCATACTCGGACAGACCCTCAATAACGGTTGGCGACAGGTATCCACGACCTACAATTCTTTTGAGGCCAGCACGCGAAGCCTCGGCCGGCGCTGACGCATGGGCCGTTCACGAGCCTGAAAAGTGTGGCGATGCCGCGCCGAACGAAGGCGAGAGGGCAGCCGGATACGGATACGGAGGGCACATGTTCAAGCACATTCTCGTTCCGACCGATGGTTCAGATCTCTCGCGCAAGGCGATGGCCGGCGCAATCGACCTCGCGCAGGCGGTCGGCGCGCGCATCACCGCCTACGCATGTCTGCCGCAATATCCGTATGCGCCGTTCTCCGACATCGTTGTCGAACCGCCGTCCGAGTTTCTCGAACGCAGCGAACGCGAAGCGCAACAACATCTGCGCGAAGTGGAGCTTGCCGCGAGCCGCGTCGGGGTAGTCGTCGACAGGCGCACCAGCGTGCATCCGGCGCCTTATCTCGGCATCATCGAAGCGGCGGAGCGGGGCGCATGCGACGTGATCTTCATGGCCTCCCACGGACGTCGCGGTCTCGGCAGCCTGCTGATCGGTAGTGAAACGCAGCGGGTGCTCACGCATACCAAAATCCCGGTGCTGGTGTACCGCTGAACTTCGGGGACGCTACGGTTTCGCAGCCTTGCGGCTCGCAGCACCAGCGGAAAACGCGCCGGCAGTCAGCCGGCGCGTCGTCCCATTCGCCGCACAATGATTTGTGCTGGCTTTCTGTCTAGCCCCCGCCTTGCGAGAACCCGCCATCGCCCAGCGTTGATCTGCGCATGCGGCGATGGCGAGACTCCTCCCTGTCGACGGCGAATCCCCGGCAAAACCGCTTCGCCGTTGTTCCGCCGTCTGTCTGCCTTACGTTTCGCGATCGGGCCGCGAGGCCGTTACGCGACTTTCTTGTCGAAGAACTGTTCGTCTTCCGTCGAGCCGTGCAACGCGGTGGTCGATGCTTCGCGCTCGACTGTTTGCGTGACCGCGTCGAAGTAGCCGGTGCCCACTTCGCGCTGATGCTTGACCGCGGTGAAGCCCTTTTCCGCTGCCGCGAATTCGGCCTGCTGCATCTCGACGAACGCCGTCATCTGATTGCGGGCATAGCCGTGCGCGAGGTTGAACATCGAGTAGTTCAGCGCGTGGAAGCCGGCCAGCGTGATGAACTGGAACTTGTAGCCCATCGCGCCCAGTTCGCGCTGGAACTTGGCGATGGTCGCGTCGTCCAGGTTCTTCTTCCAGTTGAACGACGGCGAGCAGTTGTACGACAGGAGTTGATCCGGATACTCCTTGTGGATGGCGTCGGCGAATTTCTTCGCGAACTCGAGGTCCGGCTTGCCCGTCTCGCACCAGATCATGTCGGCGTAAGGAGCGTAAGCGAGGCCACGCGAAATCGCCTGTTCGAGGCCCGGCTTCGTGCGGTAGAAACCTTCGACAGTGCGCTCGCCGGTCAGGAACGGCTTGTCGTTTTCGTCGACGTCCGACGTAATCAGGTCGGCTGCTTCCGCGTCAGTGCGAGCGAGCAGCACGGTCGGCACGCCCGACACGTCCGCGGCGAGACGCGCAGCCGTCAGCTTGGCGACGTTTTCGCGCGTCGGCACCAGCACCTTGCCACCCATGTGACCGCACTTCTTGACCGACGCAAGCTGATCTTCGAAGTGCACACCTGCGGCACCGGCTTCGATCATCGCCTTCATTAGTTCAAACGCATTCAGCACGCCGCCGAAACCGGCTTCGGCGTCCGCGACGATCGGCGCGAAGTAGTCGATGTAGCCTTCGTCGCCCGGGTTCTTGCCTTCCGACCACTGGATCTGATCGGCACGCGTCAACGTGTTGTTGATGCGCTTGACGACGAGCGGCACGGAGTTCGCCGGGTAAAGCGACTGATCCGGGTACATTTCGCCGGCCACGTTGGCATCGCCCGCGACCTGCCAGCCCGACAGGTAGATGGCTTTCAGACCCGCCTTCACCTGCTGCATTGCCTGGTTGCCGGTCAGCGCGCCGAGGGAATTGACGAACGGCTCCGTATTCACGCTATGCCAGAGCTTTTCCGCGCCGCGCTTAGCGAGCGTGTGCTCGACCTGCACCGAGCCGCGCAGACGGATCACGTCCTCGGCGGTGTAGCTGCGCTTGACGCCTTTCCAGCGCGGATCGGTTTCCCATTGCTGTTGAAGTTGGCGGGCTTGTTCTTCGCGCGTCGTCATAATGTTCTCCTTGGTTGCCTGAAATGGATGATCAAATCTGTCTTCGTCGAAGCGGTTGGCCTTGAAGGCGTTCCGTTTCCCGAACTCTTATATAAGAGTCTAGGCAAATCCATGGAGACACAACAGCGGCCTGCGCGCGATTTTCCGATATTTATTCCCGATAAAAATCAGAAACTTACATGTTTCGTTCCGCATTAAGAAACGATTTTTCCCATCTTGCAATTGCCATGTTGTGCCGTGCAGCACGATTTTTTACGACGCAAAAATTTTTTGCACATCGTGAAATTTGGGAGGTGATGGGAGCGCGGGCGAAAAAAAACCGGTGCATGAGCACCGGTTTTCAGTTGACCCGACGACAGCGCAAGGCTGCGGGGTCTGTACAACTAGGTCTAGCTGCTGCCAGTCAGGCGCGGCCGCCGCATTGAAGCGGCCAAACCGCTCGCTGGCCGCGCGCGCTAGCGCGCTTTAGCTGCCGCGACGCGCGGTACGCGGGCCGTCGCTGCGGCGTGCGCCGTAGCCGCCGTCACGCGAACCGCCGTAGCCTTCACGCGAACCGCCGCCGAAGCCGCCGTCACGCGAACCGCCGCCAGCCGACTTGCCGGCCCAACCGCCGCCGGTGCCGCTGCGCGAGCTGCTGCCGTTACCGGCCGGCTTGCCCGAGCCGCTGCCAAAGCGGCGACCGCCGCCATTGCCACCGCCCGGACGGCCACGGCCGCCAAAGCCAGGACGGCCGTTACCCGACGGAGCCGACTTGCGCGGCTCGAAGCCAGCGACGACGTTGACCGGCAGCGGAGTGCGGACGAAGCGCTCGATGCGCTTCAGTGCGCCCTGTTCGGCGTGATGCACGAGGCTCACGGCGATACCCGAGCGACCGGCACGGCCAGTGCGGCCGATACGGTGCACGTAGTCTTCGGCGAACTTCGGCAGGTCGTAATTGAACACGTGCGTGATGCCCGGAATGTCGATACCGCGAGCGGCGACGTCCGTTGCGACCAGCACGCGAACGCGACGCTCGCGCAGTGCCTTGATTGTGCGATTACGCGCGCCTTGCGGCAGATCGCCGTGCAGTGCCGCCGATTCGAAACCAGCGTCAGCGAGACGGCCGGCCAGTTGGTCCGCGTCCATCTTGGTCGCCGTGAAGACGATAGCCTGGTCGAGGCCCGCGTCGCGCAGCAGATGGTCGAGCAGACGGTCCTTGTGATCGCGGTCGTCGACGTAATGAACGGTTTGCGCGATGTTGGTGCGCTGTTCGAGGCGCTGGACGATCTCGATACGCTCCGGATCCTTCAACAGGCGGCCGGTCAGCGAACCGATCTTGCCGTCGAGCGTGGCCGAGAAAAGCATGGTCTGACGCGTGGCCGGCGTGGCCGCGACGATCGTCTCGATGTCTTCGATGAAGCCCATGTCGAGCATGCGGTCAGCTTCGTCGAGCACGAGAATCTGCAGTTGCGACAAGTCGATACGGCCGCGTTCCAGATGGTCGATCAGACGGCCCGGCGTGGCAACCAGGATTTCCGGGTTCTTTGCAAGCAGCATCAGTTGCTGGCCATAGGCGACGCCGCCCAGAATGCTGACGGTGCGCAGGCGCTTCAGATGCTTGCCGTACGTAGCAGCGGCGGTGGTGACCTGCATCGCGAGTTCGCGGGTCGGCGTCAGAACCAGCATGGTCGGACGGGCAACCGGTTGCGGGCGGCGCGTGCGTGCGCCGTCGGCCGGACGCGGTTCGCGCGGCTGGCTGGCTTGCGCCTTCTGCAATTGCGAGAAACGTTCGATGGCCGGCAGCATGAAAGCGGCGGTCTTGCCCGAACCGGTCGGGCTCGAAACCAGCAGGTCGCGGCCGGCGATGCCAGCCGGAACTGCGCGTTGCTGAACCGGCGTCGGGTTCTGGTAGCCAGCGGCGGTCAGCGCGGAGACGACATCCGCGGACAGGCCGAGCGACGCGAACGTCGGACCGGCGGGCGCGGCGGCTTCAGCGGCGACGGCCGGCGCGGCAGCAACGGCTGCGGCTTGCACGGGTGCGTCGGCGAGACCGAGGGCTTGGTCGGCGATGGCGTTCAACGGGCTGCTGGGGGTATTGCTCGAAGTCATGAGAATCCTTGAAACACAGGGAATTAAAACGTCGGCGCCAATCGGCATACCCAAGTCGTCGGATTCAGCGAGCAAAGAAGCAGCGAGCAAATCGAAAAACGGGGGCAACTCGCAACAATAAAGGCGAGTTTTTCGTTAGAAGCTGTATCGGATGCGACAGGCCAACATTGGCTTGCCGCCAGCCTGGGACATGATCGCCCGTAGGGGGCTAGGCAGGAGGGGACAGGTTCTAAACTGGATTGGAGCTAAACGCTACGAGGCGCTGCGCCGCAAAGGCCGATAATGAAAAACCGGGCAAAGCAGTGAAGCGCAGGCAACATTGTATAGGTATTTGTTGCACTGCGCCACTGTTAAGACATTTCCTGGCGCGACTCTCGCGCTTGAGATCGCGCGACGCTCCGCTGCGAGCGGCTCGGCGCCAATTGCAGTTTACGCGGACGCGCCGCTCTTCAGCGATTCGACCAGTTCTACGTACTGCTGCTTGGCGGCGTCCTGCGCAGTGCCCTTGAGCGCTGCCCACGCGTCGTACTTGTATTTGCCGACGATATCCGTGAAACCCGGCTTGTCGCCTTGAACGTCGCCTTCGCTGGCTTGCTTGTAGAGGGCGTAAAGGCGCAACAGTGTGAGGTTGCCCGGACGCTCCGGCAGTTGTTTGACGTCTTCCTGGGCTTGGGTGAATTGCGTGTCGAGGTCCGTCATCGTCGTGCTCTCCGGCGGGATGGTTAGGTGGCCGACGATCATAGCAATTGCATGCCACGGCGTGGCCGAGGGCTTATTCCAAACGCAAGGCGCCTACGAGCGGGGCGCGTGGACCTCGTGATCACAACGCGCGTTGCAGCCGAGACCAAACCGCATCCGCGCGCGCGGCGCCGATTACAATACGGTCCATGACTCAAACAGTGCTTCTTGCCCTCGATACTTCCACCGAATTCTGCTCGGTAGCGCTTCTGTCTGCCCCCGACGCCGGTGCAGCGGGCCACGCGCGCGCCGAGTCGCGTGTGTGGGTCCGTCACGAGCAGACGGGCGCCGTGTCCAGCACCCGCCTGCTGCCCGCAATCCGCGAACTTTTCGACGAAGCCGGCCTGACCCTCGCCGACTGCAACGCCGTTGCGTTCGGTTCAGGTCCCGGCTCGTTCACCGGTCTTCGCACGGCGACTGGCGCCGCGCAGGGGCTGTCGTTCGGCCTCGATCTGCCGGTGGTGCCGGTCAGCACGCTGCTGGTTTGCGCGGAGAGTGCGCGGCGCCGCGATGCGGCCGCTACGCGCGTGCTGGCGGCGCTCGACGCCCGCATGGACGAGATCTACTGGGCCGACTATGCGTGGGACGAGGTTGACGGCGAATGGCGCACCGTTCACCCCGCATCGCTCGATACGCCCGAGCGGCTCGTGTTGCCCGACCAACCGTTCACGCTCGCGGGCAACGCCGCCGCAGCCTTCGGCGCGCGGCTTCCGGCGCTCGCAGCCGCCCGAACCGTCGATCATGAAGCATTGCCGCATGCGCTGCCGCTCGCGTACGCCGCATTGCGCGCGTTCCACGCGGGCCGCACGGTGCCGGCCGATCAGGCCGCGCCCGAGTACATCCGCAACAAGGTCGCGCAAACCACGGCCGAGCGCACCGCGGAAAAGGCCGCCAAGGCGGAGCAGGCCGCGGCGCTCGCTCATCACGCCGAGCCTCGTGAGGGACGGCAATGAGCGGCGTGCTGCTGGCGGACCGCTACATGTCGCCCATGACCGAAGGCGACCTCGACGAAGTGGCCGCCATTGAAAAGCTCGCCTATGAATTCCCCTGGAGCCGCGTCAATTTCGGCGACTCCCTGCGCAACGGCTATTTCGGCGTCTGTCTGCGGCATGTGACGGGTACGTTGATCGGCTATTGCGTGCTGATGCCGGTCGTCGACGAAATGCATCTGCTGAATCTGTGCGTGACGCCCGCCGCTCAAGGGGCGGGCGCAGGACTCGCGCTACTGCGGGAAGCCGTGCGCATTACCCGCGCCGAGAAACTCGACGGTCTGCTGCTGGAGGTGAGGCCGTCGAATCATCGCGCCATCCGGCTCTATGAGCGTTTCGGCTTCGCGTCGATCGGCCGGCGCAAAAACTATTATCCGGCGCGGCATCGCAGCCGGGAGGACGCCATCGTGATGCGTTTATCGTTTGTCAGGGAGGGCGCGGATGGCGCTGCATGATTCAGTACTGGAAGAGTTCGGGCTCGCGCCGCGCTGGGTGCGTCGCGGGATGGCCGCGATGCCGGAAGCCGTTGACGAACCCGGTGCGGAACAGGGCGCCGACGCGCCGCGCCCGCACCGTGCGAGCGACCTCACGCGGCTCGATGCGCGCGAGCCTTCTTCGGTCGGATTGACGCCGCAGAAGTCGCTCACGCCGGCTATGCGCGCGGCAGAGCCGTCGCGACAAGCCGATGACGAGCAGATGCAGACGCCGACGCAGACGCGGATTGGAAACGATGCGCCACGTCTCGAAACACAGCGGTCCCAGCCGGAAGCGCAGCTGAATGATTCGCAGCAGGCAGAGCCGGTTGCGCGTGCGGAACAGTCCGCGCGCCGCGCAGATCAATCGGCAAATGGCTCGGAGGCGACGCAGCAGCGCGCGCCACGTGCCGCCGAAAGCCGCAATCCGGCGAGCGCCAGCGCCGAGCCGCACATGCCGGAGTCGTCGTCATTTGACGCTCCTCCCGCCGACGACTTCGCCTGGTTCGACGATCTCCCTCTTCATCCGCCGGGCGACGTCGGCGCGCCGATGCACGCGCTCGGCGACACGCCTCAACCTCCCGCGATCCACACGCTCGACTGGGACGCGCTGAGCGAGCGGGTGTCAACCTGCGAGCGTTGCCGGCTGTGCGAGAAACGCACCAGGACGGTTTTCGGCGTAGGCGATCGGAACGCCGACTGGATGCTGATCGGCGAAGCGCCCGGCGAGAACGAAGACCGCGTGGGCGAGCCGTTCGTCGGCCAGGCCGGCAAGCTGCTCGACA
>Ga0209796_10000560_pt1 | contig 22335 bp, 29 predicted proteins | sample AgamicOrSfrz_FD_187167 | JGI IMG/M metagenome (GOLD analysis project Ga0209796, IMG submission 187167) | Agave microbial communities from Guanajuato, Mexico - Or.Sf.rz (SPAdes) (version 2) | ecosystem: Host-associated > Plants > Phyllosphere > Phylloplane/Leaf | place: Guanajuato, Mexico...
GTCGTGAAGCGCTCGCGGTGCTGGAGCGCGTCGGCATGGCGCATCGCGCGAAACATCGGCCGGGCGAACTGTCGGGCGGCGAGCGTCAGCGTGTGGCGATTGCGCGGGCGCTGGTCACGAGGCCGGCATGCGTGCTTGCCGACGAGCCAACCGGCAATCTGGACGGCGGCACTGCGGACACGGTCTTCAATCTGATGCTCGAATTGTCCCGAACGCTCGAAACGAGTTTCGTGATCGTCACGCACGACCCTGAACTGGCCGGGCGGTGCGACCGCATCATGCGGTTGCGCGACGGGATTTTGCATGAGGAGCCGCCGGTTCCGGTGTAAGCGTGGCGAGGCGGCACAGAGCTGGAAGTGACTCGACGTACCGGCCGCCTGATCTGCTTAATCCACTCAGTCCACTTGTCAGCGAGGCAACCCATGTGGATCGATACGCACTGCCATCTCGACGCCTCCGAATTCGACGCCGACCGCGAGCACGTCGCTGCGGCGGCGAAGAGTGCGGGCGTGGGGCGTATCGTCATTCCGGCCATCGGCCGGCAGAACTTCGCGGCCGTGCGCGAGCTGGCGCACCGCTTCGACGGCGGCGCATATGCGCTCGGCATTCATCCGCTCTTCACGCCATCCGCGCAGGAACAGGATCTTGAACTGCTGCGCGCGGAAATTGAGGCGAGCCTCGACGACCCGCGCTTCATCGGCATCGGCGAGATCGGGCTGGATTATTTCGTCGACGGTCTCGACGACGCCCGGCAGCAATTCTTCTACAACGGTCAACTACAGATCGCGCGGGAATTCGATCTGCCGGTGATCTGCCATGTGCGCAAATCGCAGGATCAGGTGATCAAAGGCTTGCGCCGGCATCAGATTCATCGCGGCATCGCGCATGCATTCAACGGCAGCTTCCAGCAGGCGCAGGCGTATATCGACCAGGGCATGCATCTCGGTTTCGGCGGCAATCTGACGTTCGAGCGCGCGCGGCAGATTCGCCGCCTTGCCGAGCAGTTGCCGTTCGACGCGCTCGTGGTCGAGACCGACGCGCCGGACATCGCGCCTTCGTGGATTTACAAGCAGCGCAACTCCCCCGAACAGATTCCGGCCATCGGCGCCGGACTCGCGCAGTTGCGTGGCATGGCGGTGGACGAAGCCGCCCTAGGCACAACGGCTAACGCGCTCGCCGCGCTGCCGCGGCTCGCGCTTTCCTCTGCATAATTTGTCCGGTTGATTCTCGAGTGGTTTGCGCCGGGCGAGACACACGTCCGGCGGCATGCTTGCGCGTTGCGCCGTGCGTTGCGCCGTCTCGTCCCGCGTACGGCCGGTGGCGGGCGGAGGGCGCATGCGTGCATGGTGGTGTGGATTCGGGTTGGGCGTCGTCTGGCTGCAGCGGCAGGCGGCGTTGCCCGGTTGGGGCGGCTGGTGCGCGCTGGTGTCGTTGGGCTGCGTGGCGTCGGCTGCCGCAGTGTGGGCCTTGCGTGGGTCTTCGCACATCGCGGATCGCGAGCGGGGCGCGCCTTCCAGTTGGACGCTTCGACGTCTGCGCTCATTCGCCGGTTGGTGCGCGCTCTCATGCGCGGCATGGTGCGTTGGCTTCGGCTACGCGGCGTGGCGGGCGGAAGCACGGCTTGCGACGAGCCTGCCGCTTGCGTGGGAAGGCCGCGACATCGAGCTGACCGGCAACATCAAAGGATTGCCCGCGCGCGACGATAAAGGCGTTCGCTTTCTTTTCGACGTGGAGTCGGTCGACGCGCCTGCCGTTGAATCGGCGCCGGGCGAACCGGTCAGGTTTCCGCGGGTAGTCCAACTGTCCTGGATCGCCGACGAAGCTCTGCCGCCGCCGCTTGAGCCCGGTGAACGCTGGCGTCTGCGTGTGAGGCTGAAACGGCCACATGGCAATGCGAACTTCGGCGTGCGTGACGCGGAAGCCGGCTTGCTTGCGCGGAACGTGCGGGCCACCGGTTATGTGAGCGCGGCAACGCAGGCCGTGCGGTTGCGCCCGGATGCGCGCGGCGTGAGCGTGACGGTGGACCGCTGGCGCGCGGCGCTGCGTGCGCGCATCGACGCGGTGCTGGCGCACTCGCCGCATCGCGGCATCGTCGTCGCGCTGGCAATCGGCGCACAGGACGAAGTGAGCGCCGCCGACTGGCAATTGATGCGCGCCACCGGCACCAGTCATCTGGTGGCGATTAAGGGTTCAATTAAACTAATCTTACGCAGAGCAACGATTTGGTTTTATCGAACCGTTCAGTACCATTATATATCTGCACGATGACTTGATGTCCGCTGGCCGAATCTGCTGTATTTCTCCTTCTCGCGCAATGCCCGCTCAGCATCAACGGCTTGCCCAAGCGCTTCGAGCGTCCTCGCTTTCTCGGTCTCATCTTGAGCGAGGGCGTCAATCACGGTGGAAGTGAAGTATTCGCTGCCATTGGTGCCCAAAATCGCAGCGCGACGAAAAGATTTATCCGGACGCCGATCTACGAAGGGTTCGTAATGACTTCCAACCCACTCTTCGTACTGTTCGCGGCTTCCAGCTAAGTGGGTCCCACCGGCATAGACGTTGATGCGTGCAACGACCTTTCGAACCTGAGCCGCAAGCCGCGCGCGCAAATGAAAGAGTTCGTCGCTATCGCTTTGCGCCATCCTTTCATAAAGCGTCAATACCGATTGCTTCACTGTGACGACGTCGGAAAGCGAGCTTCTCAACCTGATTAGTTCCTTATCTAGATGATTATTCTTCTGTGCCAAAAGTACGGCTGACTCTTCCAAGGCGGCGTACCGGTCTTTCACGGCTGAAAAATTACCATCTTCCTCGATTATTGCCACCAAGTTCTTTATGCGCTTCGCCACTTCGTCACGCTCGACGCCGATTTCAGCGATTTCTTTTTCGACGCTTGAAATCTGAGCGCTAACGCTGCTGCCGCTGTTGATCAAATCCCCGATGTCCACGCCCTTGAGATAGCTCATCACTGTCCGCTCGAAGTCGTTGTATCCCCACATTACGAAATATTCGCATCCGAGACCGCGCTTTGCGCCGGAACAAACAATCGACCGAATCGTATGTGGCGCGTCCACGGGCTTATGTCCGGTGATATTCATCGCGCTTCCGCAGTAGCCGCATTTCAACAGTCCTGAAAACAAATTGGTGAACGCAGGGCCTTTCGCGCCCCGTCCTCTGGAGAGTCTGTCTTGGCGAGCCAACTGTAAAGAATGAAATTCGCCCTTAGTGATCAACGCCGGGAAGTAATCCTCTACTAGTTCACCAGCAGGAATTCTCGCTTTGCCATCGCCGGTTGTCGGCTGGTATGCGCCATAAAGGGCTGGACTGGTAGAAATCTTTTGAATAGTCGAAGGATGCCATCCGTTGCCGATGCGAGACCGATAGTTGATCGGGGAGATACCTTTCTGGTTAAGCAATTTCACGATCGATTGCTGCCCCATGCCCTGGAGTTGCAACTCGATAATTCGGCGCACTACCTTCACGCTCTCAGGGATGAGTTCAAAGGATTTCCTGTCGGCGGACAATTTCATCCATTGCGGACATGTGGCCGTTAATTTTGCGTTGCCGGCATTTTCCCGCTTGGACTTCCACGCCGCCCGCACACGCTGACTCTTGCGTACGGACTCCTCATGCGCTCGGGCCATGTAGACGATCGACATGATCATCGGCAGCATCGCGCCTTCCCCTTTCATACTTTCCGGACTGAAGACCTGCCGATCAGCTAGGGTGACGATAGTGACACCCTGGCTGAGTATTTGGCGGAATACATCGAACGCCTGCCAAGGGTTAGCACGCGACAGGCGATCGAATGACTCAACCAATAGGACCGAACCCTTGGGAACGAGACCATCTCTGGCCAAGCGAAGAAATCCACCGAGCGCGCCCTTATCTACGTTGCTGCCATCGAAGGCCGACAAACCTTCATCTCGCATATTCAACGAGTCATCCAAGACAAGGCCATGTGCTGCCGCATATTTCGTCGACAACTCAGTTTACCGTCGAATAGAGTCGCCTCGCTCTTGTGGCGCGGAAGAAAAACGGATGTACGAATAAGCCGTCGTACCGGCGGCAAATGTTGGGTTGTTCATTTGAAAGATTCCAATTTGGTTTTTATGAACCACATATCGTCAAAACCGGGCTAGTACGGTGCCGAAAATGAATACACGTGTCGTTACGTTGCGGACCCCAGAGCGTCCGAAGTTCGAGCCATCGTGCTTCAGGCTTCGACAGAAGCTGGCGCATGAGCAAGGTGGTCTCGCACGATTCAAGATTGATGATCACGGGCTGCCTCAAACACATCGTGTAAGGGCTGATGTCGATAAAAGCGGCGACGTTAAGCAAATCCGGTCGCTAAAGGCCAGGCGAAGACCTGTATCGGTGCCATTCTTATACCGAGCGAGACACCCGTCTGTCAGCGTGAGCGGATGCAGGGAAAAGGAAACGCCAGCTATGGAAGGGTCGACTGCGGGGATTTGGATAAACATGCACGCTCCATTCTCTTTGAAGAGTTCGTTGGAACGTGAAAGAGAAAAGACAGCGGCGCAGCTTTCACTAGGAAATTAGACGGCGACGAAATTCTCGGGTGCGACGCCGCCGTGGAATGAAGTATGCCGACGCAAAAGCGGCTACGCAATTTATTTTTCGATGCGCGACGGCTGAGCGCATGCCCGTCGAAGGAAGCATGAGCCACCGTGCCGGCAATTGAGATTTAGGCAAGAGAAAACACCCGTTAGAACTCACACTAGGAGCCACAATGAACGTATATGTTGTTACCCTCAGCACCACGAAATCGACAGAGCTGAAGACAGTGACGGTTCAAGCAAACGCTGAGGCGGGGGCCATGAGTAAAGCCTTGTCACAGCATCCGGGCTGGATGATATCGGGTACGCCGAAGATGATTGGGTAGATCGGTTCGGGTGAACCAGGTGCATGTGTGCGTAGGCGGTAGATCAGAGGCGTCCAGCGACACCGCAACTCGAAGAAGAGAATGACCTTAACATCAACACCACAAATAAATTGACAACGATGAAAAACAACCAACGAAGGCTCGGACATTCTGTGCTGAATGCGCTTCTCATCAGCGTGTCGCTGTCATCGGGCATGGCACACGCGCGAAACGCCGCGCAATCATATGGCTGCGTCAGCCAAGATGGCCATGCAGAGCAAAAATTGCTTGCGTTGCATCAGGATGGCCGTTTCATCGAGGCTGGAACTGTGCATACCCCAACTGGGGATGTCGACTCTGACGTGATCGGGACAGTCCGGTTCAACGACAGGCACGAATACGTGCAAGTCTTGGCGGACATCTACATCGGAACTCAGAAAGAAAGATCAACTGGAATGCGCTTCTGGTCATATGAACAGAATGGACCCGATATGTTTAAGTTGACGGGGATTAAATACGTCGATCGGATGACCGGCAAGGAATCGGACACCTCAAGAATCAAATGGATATGCAAACGCGAACCGGCCGGAGACGTCCCAGCTGAACAAAGTTTCGAGCAATTGCCGAAAGCAAGTTTCTATTAACCCCGCCTATCAGGTACCGGCGCAATGGGTATGACGCGTGCATGGAAGCGTTCGAGTCGTTTGCGAGGCCAAGATTGTTGAACCGTGAAAGTCAAGGCGCGGATCAAGCGGACAATCGACGGGAGACACAGCCGCTCCCGGACGTTGCTCCGACAACGTCCCAATAGGTAGTGGGCTATCGCTTTAATAGATCAGGATTGCGAATGAAAACACTATTTCTCTTGATGGCTACGACCGCCTCGTTGAATGTTCAGGCGGAAGCGATGTTTACATGTGGTGGCGGACATGAAGTCGCGATCGGGCGAACGGCTGAAACTGTCGCCATTTCGCTCGACAAGCACCAGTATCTCATCTATGTGCATACCGAATATCGCGCCACCACTGTAGTTGACAGACACCGCACGGAGTTCGGCACGTTTACCGGGGAGGTGCCCAATTTCGTATTTACTCCCACGGCCTACGTTAGCGACTCAACAGGCTCAGAGGTCGTAACGCGGCCGGCCAATCCGCGTCCGTACCGCGCTCGCTTGGCACCAGGCCTGCATGATTGGATCGGGCTGGAAAAGCGACCGATGAAGCCGCTTGCTCCGAGCGATCCGGGCGTTGGCATCGCGCAATGCAAGCAGGGTGTCCCGGTTGCTGATGAGAACGCCGCTATGCTTTTTTCGGCGGCGCGTCAAAAGGGGCTGCTTGCTCCGTAGCAAAGATATGACTTCAGGGCTATGCTCGCTGGACAAAAAAGAGGCCGTCTGAAACGATCCGAAACTACAACGACTGCAGCAGACCGACGAAGCGAGAATGCACGTCGTTACAAACTCCCCTCAGGCAAGCGAGTCCGCAATGTGCCGCTCAGGCTCTCGTCGAGTAACGATCTAGCGCTTTCGAGTATCCGGTACAGCTTCGTATGCCGAACAATGCATGAGTCGCCTCCAGCGTTACTTAATTTCGGGCACGTTACAGCGAAGAACTGACGAGAATTCGAGCATGAACAATAGCTCACCTGAAGCTACGGCGGTCAAGTGGATCAGCGAAGCCGATGGTATCCTGGTTACCGCTGGGGCGGGCATGGGCATCGACTCGGGCTTACCGGATTTCCGGGGCTCTACCGGCTTCTGGCGAGCCTACCCGGCTCTCGGCGCTGAAGGCGTGACATTCCGAGACATCGCGAACGGCATGGCATTCCGGGTAGATCCGAAACGGGCGTGGGGATTCTACGGCCACCGGCTCATGCTGTATCGGAACACCTTGCCTCATGCTGGCTTCAATATTCTCAGGCGCTGGGCACAAAGCAAGCCTCACGGGACGTTTGTCTTCACAAGCAACGTAGACGGCCAGTTTCAAAAGGCAGGCTTCAGCGATCAGCAGATTATGGAATGCCACGGGTCAATCCACTATTTCCAGTGCGCGGCAGCTTGTGCTAGCAGTATCTGGTCGGCTGAAGGCTTCAACCCGGACGTCGATGATCGGCGCTGTCTGCTGCGATCTGCGCTACCGGCGTGCCCGCGCTGCGGAGAGGTTGCGCGTCCAAATATCCTGATGTTCAACGACTGGGCGTGGCTGGAGGAGAGGACTGAAATGCAACAGGCTCGGCTTAACGCCTGGCTATCGAACGTGCGGCAGCTAGTTGTCGTTGAGGTCGGTGCGGGCTCGGCGATTCCGACCGTGCGGAACTTGAGCGAACGGCACGCTCCGCGAGTGATACGGATCAATCCCGATGACTCGGCGATCGATCCGAAGACGGGTATTGGATTGGTCGGCAGCGCGCTTGAGGTGCTTCAGGCGCTGGATGCTCGAATGTTAGGCTATTGCTCCGTGGCATCAGGTGGTTTGTGACGCCGAACTGAGCTGCCGTAGACGACCCGTTGCCGTCGTTCGGGGCGTAGCCGCGTCAACGGCCTTTCTGGGAGGATACTGTTGAAAAAGTCGAGCTGCGCAGTTCTTGCACCGCAGGCTAGAAATCCGACCTCTCAGATCGAGCCACAAACCGCTCGCAGTCCTCAGTTAAGGATAGAACGACCCATGAAAACCTCGTGAGATAGTCAGTCATCGACTTTTTCAACAGTATTGGAGTCCAACGGTCATTCGTGGCGATGTTCAGGGCGACAAGCGCCGTGGTGTATTCGTCGGCCGCGACAGCATTGAGCAGAAACAGCGTGCTTACACCGGCGAACGTCTGACGCAGCGATTCGATGTCGAGCATTTCGCCATGGACGACAGCCAACCCTGTGTGGAAGTGCGCCTTCGAGGGTCTCAGCACCGGCAATAAATAGCGATCGTCCTACGATACCTAAAGTTCGTTCTCAGGCGTATATTGGCTCCCGTTCTGTCGGGCGACATCTCGTACAGCGCTCGGCATTCAACAGCGCGATTGGGTTCGGAGAAGAGATGATATTACTGCACCGCACTACTAGGGCGATTGTCGGCGTAACGGTCATTCTGATCGCGAAATATTGCAACGCGGCGAGTCCGGTTCAACAAAGCACGACAGGAAACTGCAGTCCAAATTTTGCGAACATCAATGGAAACGTCGTAGTCAACATCTCATGTCCCGGGCTTTCGAAGGGTAAGCGGTGACCACACACCGTCTTGACCGATACAGCTACATCGTGGAATGCCTTACTTGGATTCGTTCACATAGATCTTGTAGGATTTTCCGCGATCATCTGTAGCAGCCATGTATTTGCGGCCACCAGCAGGCCAATGGAACCGAAGCTGCGTAATCGAAGCGACGTCGACGTTCTGCTGTGCAAACTGACGCGTCAGACCTTCGCAATAGTACTCAATCGACGCCCTGATTCGCGCTGACTCCAGCGACTCAGGAGCGAACGCGCCGGATAACCAGTCGACTTCTATGTCCAATCTCTGGTGATGGATCGACTCCAACTCGTCGATCACGTACCCGTCGAGCACGTAGTTCATGAGACTTGTAAAGCTGGCCCCGAGGTTGTGTATCGCGGAGTAGATGTTTTTGTATTTCATCTTCGCAAATCGAGTGTCGGCAGGCTTGGTCAGGAGGCCATCACGGTGGCAGCTGATATCTCCATTGTGATGGTGTTCCATGGCAATAATTCATCGATCCGGTTGATCGGGTGATCCGCGATGCACCTGAGCACATGGCGCAGATACGCTTCAGGGTCGACGCCATTAAGTTTTGCTGTTCCGATCAGGCTGTAGATTGCCGCGGCGCGCTCACCACCCGAGTCCGCACCAGCGAACAGGTAGTTGCGGCGTCCGATGGCCACACCGCGCAGTGCGCGCTCGACCGCCAGGTTGTCGATCTCCAGTTGTCCATCATCGCAGTAGCGCGTGAGCGCCTCCCACCGGTTCAGGGCATAGAGAATCGCCCGGCTCGTGTCGGACTTGCGCGAGAGCGTCTCCAGCATGGCACTGAGCCACGCATGGAGTTGATCGAGCAGCGGCCAGGCATGGGCGTGCCGATATACGCGCCGCTCATCGGGCGGTTTGCCCCGGACCGCATCCTCGACCCGATACAACGCGCCGATGCGTTCGAGTGCTTCGGTATTAAATGCATTGGGTCGTGCGGCATGCAGTTCGTAGAACTGACGGCGTGCATGCGCCCAGCATGCTGCTTCAACAACGCGGCCCGTTTCGTAGATGGCCTGATAGCCGCCATACGCATCGGCCTGCAAGGTGCCGCCGAACGATTCAAGATGCTGCTGCGGATGAATGCCTTTACGGTCGGGGCTGTACGCGAACCATACGGCAGGCGGCGTGATGTCACCCGAGTTCCGGTCATCGCGCACGTACACCCACAGCCGCCCGGTTTTGGTCTGGCCGTTGCCCGGTGCGAGCACGGGCACGGGCGTATCGTCGGCATGCAGTTTCGTTGCTGCCATGACATGCCGGCGTAGCGCATCGACCAGCGGTTGCAGTAGCTTTGCGCCGTGACCGACCCACTTCGCCAGCAGCGAGCGATCCAGCTCAACACCCGCGCGCGCGTAGATTACCGACTGACGGTACAACGGCAGGTGATCCGCAAACTTCGAGACCAGCACATGTGCGAGCAGGCCCGGGCCTGCCAGACCACGCTCAATCGGACGGCTGGGGGCGCTTGCCTGGGCGATGTGGTCGCAGCATGTGCAGACCAGTTTGGGCCGCACATGACGGATCACGCGGAAGCTTGCGGGTACGTATTCGAGCTGTTCGGCGATGTCTTCGCCGAGTTGTTTCATCGCCGCCCCGCACGCGGTGCAGGATTCACCCGATTCCGGCAGATACGTCAGCACCTCGCGCGGCAGATGTTCGGGCAGCAGCTTGCGACTGACCTGCTGCGGTGCGGTGCGCGGCGTCTTTGGGATCTCGATGGGCGTGGCGCCTTCATCGGCTTCGAGATCTTCCAGACGGAGTTCAAGCTGTCCGATCTGGCGCTCCAGCTTCTCCGAGCTTCGGCCGAATGCCATGCGGCGCAGCTTCGCGATCAGCAGCTTCAGGTGCTCGATCTCGACCTTGGCATTGGCCACGACGGCTGCGTGCGATTCGACCGCGTCTTCCAGATGATCAATGCGGGCATCGCGCTCGCGCAGCATAGCCTTGAGCGCTTCGATGTCGTCAGGATAGGCGTTCGCCGAGGTCATTCCCGCAGCTTACGCGGACGCCGGGAGGTTTACAACGCAGAACTGGGCTCGGTTGTGCGAACGGGTTGTCGCCAGTCGATGCCCTCCAGCAGCATCGACAGTTGCGCCTGGCTCAGGCACACGACGCCGCCATCGGCGCGCGGCCAGACGAAGCGCCCGCGCTCCAGACGTTTCATCAGCAGGCACATACCGTCACCGCTCCACCACAGCACCTTGACCAGATCGCCGCGGCGGCCCCGGAACACGAACACGTGGCCACTGAACGGATCGCGCTCCAGCACGGTCTGGACCTTCGCGGCCAGACTATTGAAGCCTGAGCGCATGTCGGTCACGCCGGCAGCCAGCCAGACGCGCGTGTGACTGGGCAGACCGATCATGCCGCTGCTCCCGGCATACCGCGCAACATGCGCAGCACCAGCATCAAGGTACTCTCGTCAGGTATGCCTTCAATACGTACCCGCGTGTTGCCGACACTGATTTCGATAGCCCCTGGCGGTGCTGTGACCGGCGCTGGAACCGATGCCGGTGGCGCGACCTCGGTCACTGCCGCATCGATCTTTATGGGCAGCAGATCAACGGGATCGTATTCACCTGCGTGCAGCGCCCGACGCCATTTGAACACCAGGTTCGTGTTCAGCCCATGTTCCATCGCCAGGCGCGCGACCGAAACGCCCGGCTCGCTCGCCAGCCTGGCGATCTCGCGCCGGAATTCGAGCGGATGATTCGGTATGCCTTTGCGGCCCGTTCTCTTCGGTGCTTCTGTTGTCAAAGTAGCCCCCACTACTCGATGTGGTGGGGACTACTCTGGCAACTTCTGATCAGACCGTCGAGACGGTACGCTGGACTCGCTTACTTCGAAGGAAGAATTCACGACGCTACTTGCGCGTAGCGGCGGTCTCCCCGTACAGCAGATCAAAGCAACCGATATTGGCGCCGGATCTTTGATCGTGTATGGTGCGTCAGCGATTCCCGACGACCCAGCCCTCCCATCACTGCTGGGAATGTCAACGGCCGCAACCACTACTGATTTATATTCACACTTGGATACCGTAGTCCCCTCACCAACGGCGCGCGCGCTCCTTGCAAGACTGGCGCTACAAGTGCGTGTTCTCCGAAGACCGGTGACAGTCGTTGTGACCGGTTTTTGGCCCGAAAGCTGTATAGAAGTGAATGAGCAAGGGCGTTGCGCCAACTGGCAGTCAGCAAAGTATGCAGACCGCGCTAGCCTAAGGGGTGCTCAAGCAGTGAAAGCTGTGCTAGCTGAGAACGGTATTCCGCCGAACTGTATCTATACCGAAGGGAAGGGACAAAGAGACCCACTCACTCCGCTCCCTCCGGACTATCGCACCTCGCCGCTCCGAGATTTCAATCGTTGGGTTGCGATTAATCGACGCATCCAAGTTGACATTATTGTTTCGAATGACGGTTGTCGCATGTAGCTCGGACCGGAAATGTAGAGGAGTGGAAGCGAGATTAGCTCAATGCGATATCTTGACCCTCTAGAGCGCCTATGCGAGAAATTGCAAACATGGACCCACCGTCCAAAGTGTCGCCCCGATTAACAGCTTGGCATCTCCAACCGACTACCAGTTTTCTATCCCTCGTCGAACGAAGACGGGAGCTGTCCGGTGCAACAAGGAGGCCGTCATTGGCTAGGGGAATTGGTATTGCAATTATTAGTGACGTTGCCTTGTACTCCTGCGAAATTACCGGAACAAGTGCCGGTCGAGGACTGATTCACGACCGTACCGTTCATCAAGATCCCTGTGTTGTCTCCGCCAATCGTTATGACAGTAGACTGCGCTTTTAGCCTCGGGTCCAAGCTCTGGGACAGCCCTTCAATATCTTGCTTAACAGCTTTTTGGGTAGCGATGTCTATGTCCATAGCTTGCAGTGCACTGTTGGCAGCCGTCCCGATCGAAGCTAGGTACTTGTTTTGGTCTTGAGCAGCTGACGGGTAGGCGAGAGAGGCCTCCTTGATATCTACCGCCGACAAGGTCTCAGCCTGCGTCACGGCGCACGACGGAGTGTCAAACCAAGTTGCGGGAAATGAATAGTGCATGATCGACGCTCGATCGTACGCCGTAGCGCGGAGTCGTTGGCTCACGACTATCGCGCGCAGGTTTTGATCAACTTTCTCACGACTCCAGTTATTAGGCGAACGTCCTAGAGACGCGTACACCATATCCCAGCGGATGTGCGCAATACAAGGATCGTTCGGACTTTGATGCTCGTGTTCAAAGCCCAACGCATGCCCGATTTCGTGCAACATTACGCCGCGGATCGCCCGCTTGTCGGACAAGCTCGCCGGTCCGAACGCGGCAATATCGACGTTTAACGATGACTGCCGGATCACGGTAGTGTTGATGGCATCGGTGCCCACGCGAGACCAATGCCCCGTGGCGTCGAACGATACTCTGATATGTGACGGTTTCGCGGGATCGCACTGACGATACTTCAACGGCGGCCCGAAATCCAAGGTCAGTGACGTGTTCTTTCCCCACTCTCGCGCTGCATCGACGAATAGCGTTTTGTCGTCCTGCGAGCCGCCGAAAAAGCACACTGAAAGAGTTTGTCCGGCGCGCCAGATTTTATAGCCGTTTACGACGGCATTAAGCGTTCCCCGTTTGATCGGATCGCTTTGCGAGCTTGCAGACGAGGGAACTAGATTAGCGTCCTTTATCGGCGAGTTTTCGTGGAAATCATGAGCAGACGAGTTTTTTGAAACTATTACCAAAATCAGGAACAATGCATGCAAGCACCACCCCTTGTATGCCATGCGGCTAGTCTCGAATTCTTCAGCAGCAATTTTTCCCTTAAACATCATCCTTCTCCTACCGCCAGTAACGCCTTTCTGAGCGCCTCCAACTGTGTCTTCAATCGAACCATCAGAGCTCCGTACTCGCGAATGAAATTGTTCGTCCATACTGCATCTGGCGGCTGCTCCGGAACAGTAGCGAGAATAATCGCCCGGTCATGAAGAACCGCGTGCAAGGGCCGCAGGTCGGGGCCAAGCTTTCCATTTAAGGACGCATCGTAAAGGAGTGCGGAGTCGATAGCGGCCTTCAGGCGCATCTGTGATGCAGCGACGTCGGATCTGACCGCTGTCCAATGCTCTGGTGTGGGATCTTGCCGGTACCTCGTAAAAGAGGGGAATAAATAAAATTCGTTGCTCGCGTTGACTGTAGACAGTTCCAAAATGCAATTCTCAAGGTTGGAAGACGCCGTCGATCGAAGGGCCGCAACTGTGAGATTGCATATGTTAGTAACTGGTCCATTAACGCCGTTGATGTTAGGTGAGCACTGTCCTTTTGACGCTTGACTTACTACACTTGCCTGAGCAAAGCCGCTGTCGGGCAAAGCTAAGCTGACTAAAAAGATGGAAAACAGAGTGTTGCTAGCGGCTTTTGATACGCGTCTGCGGTAAAGACTAGTCGCCGCATTGAGCATATCCCCTCCAGATGTGGATGGTAAGACCCCCAATGCGGGCGACCGAACGACCCGCTGACTTTATAGCATGCAACGCTACAGAACGCTGGGAGACAACCCGTGCTGAAGAAAGCCTATTTTATAAAGCGGAGTTTTTCAACCGTTACGCTTGTATTCGCACTATGGACCTCTGGTGAAGCTGGAGGTCAAGCTGTTCACCAACAAAGCAGTGGCGACTGCAGTCCAAACATTGCCAACGTGAATGGCAATGTTGTGCTCCAGCTTACATGTTCCCAAATTAACGCAGCGCAACTGGATGCTGCGCTGGTGCACGCGATCCGCAGCGAACTCGCAAAGCAACGGATTAACGAGGGCAGCGTGAAAGCGGGCTCGCTACTCGTGTCGTTAGAGCAGCCTGGCGACCCGGCCTACGGAGCACTTGAGAGCGTAGCGGTAGCTTTGACGACCACAGACCTTTACGATAACTTGGATACGTTAATACCGTCGGCTGAAGTAAAGAAAGCGCTCGATAGCCTCGTCATCAAGCTGCTGGCGTATCAGAAGCCATTTTCAATCGTGGTCACCGGATACTGGCCTCACGCCTGCACTGCTACTGGCCAAGGAGGCCAATGTGCCCAGTGGGTTAGCGATCGATATGCCGACCAGATCAGCCTGCGCGCTGCGCAAGTCGTCAAGCGCTACATGGAGACGCGCGGCCTCCAAGCCAATTGCATCTACACGCAGGGCATGGGCGTTAGAAAGACCATCACGCCGGAGCCGGAGGACTTGCGGTCGCTTCCGCTAAAGAAGGTCAACGAGTGGGTGGCGGTGAATCGGCGCATACAAATCACGTTAGCGCCGAAAATGCAGTGCACCGCTTGACGCGGGGCGAATTGACAACAACGACAACGATGGACAGCTTCCCGCATGTGGTTTTTGCAGCGGCAGCTGCGGGGCGCTCACTGGACTTTAGCGGTTATGGGGTGGAGAGTGACACCGGCTCGCTCGTATACGAGTGCCAGTTGCGCCGCGAGGGTTCCAAGAGTGTTTGCGCGTCTGCGGCAATTCTTTTCGAAGGGAGGTTGCTGATATCAGATCAATGTTGGTCGGCCTAGCGGTCCGCTGTCTGAAGGCAAGCAGCCGCTCGAGCGGTCGTACAACGGTCATCCCGAGCGACAACTACTGGCCGATATTCGCCTGATGCACAAAAAAATACGGTGCCTGCCGCTCACGTTGCAGCAGTTGCAAGCCACTCTCGCAAAATCCGAGAAATGAACGTTGATACAGACTGATTTTTGTCGGCGGCCGCAAGCTGCACGCGAGCACACAGGTCTCTCGGCAATCGGGCAGAAACGACGCAAGAGGCATTAGTTGACGATTCGCCTGTACTGGTTGATTTGGCCTTAGGCATCTTACGATCCAGGCGTGTCGAGCATGCGGCTTACAATGAAGCCGTTATAGCTGAAGGGACGTTCAGCGAGCTTTGAGATGTACTGAGCCACACGCGACATGTCCTTCTCGGATTCGAGCGCACGCACATCGCACGTACCGCTCGGGATAATCGCTTTCCAGAGCGAAGCCGCGCACTTTTCAAACCAATCGCGCCGCTCCTCGGTCACATACGCAAGCGCGTGATAGTGCAGGTGACCCGAGGCAGGCGCGTGCTCAGGATATGCGGTAAAGCAGAATAAGTCGTCACGCGGGCGATTCTCGAAATCTCTTGATCGGAATAGTCGGGAACGAACGTTCAGTTGCCACTTGCGCATGCGTTTGCGGGCTACTTGCTCGGTATAGGGAGCGTGGAAATTCAAGGTCAGGAAGTGCGTGTGGTCGGAGCGGTCCAGCCATTCGATGTGCGCACGACGTAGCTCAAGACCGACTTCTGTTTTTCGGAAGAGATTGATATTCATATAGGTGGTGATCAACGAGGTTCATGCAGGACCTCTCATGCATTAGCCGGTGCACCAAGAGTCGGTTCTTGCATTTAGGCTCGCCTGCAAGAGGGAGATCTTATAAAGATTTAGATAAAGCTATGCCAATGCGCGTCGCTCGAACGACGAACATGGCGGCGCGGTATTGCCGTATTGGGTCACTCTTGCGCGGGGGCGCTGAGGTGTTGGGAATACTCGGCGGCAGATCGCACGAGTCGCCGGTTCAGGACCGGGTAGGTAAAAAGACATCGGTCGCTTGTTTTGCGACCGATGTTATTTATTCAAAAGACAAAAATGTTTACAACTTTAATAACTAAAACATTGTCAATTCAGGCAACCATTCGTGAACGTGAAAATGGCTGCCTTCAATCGGTATGTTTATATTAATATTGAATTGAAAAAAAGAAAATATTTCAGCCATAGTATTGCGATCTAATCGGCCATGTACATTCCTGACAAGCCGCCACATTCGCGCCACTCGACAAGAGATGGGGCAAGCGCTGCGTATAGCTGCGGCGTCTGATGCTCCATTGAACCGCTCGCGATGGAATTTGCAACGCCGACGCAGAGGCCGCGCGACAATAACATGTAGTTGTCGGGCCAGGGTTCGTACGGAGATTTCCATTCGTACTGGACGACGGTGCGTGCATCATCAAGCGCGAGACGTTTTTCTAGTCGGCCCCGCGCGTGCGCCTGCTCGATCCACAATCGCGGCATCGCGCATGTAGTCCATTCGACATCCCATGCCATCTGATCGAAGAACACTCCCAAAGCTTTCCAGACTTCGGCTGGAAGGTAGATCGATCTGCCCCGGTATGCGGGATAAAATTTCATGAGCGCGGGATTGACCGGATAGTCCGGTGACGGTTTCAAGGGGCTAAAACTATAGTGGCTTCGTGACACGATGGTCTCCAAGGAACAGCAATCGCTGAAGTGCGATCGGCTGGACGCCTGCTGAAGGCGCTGGAGTCCGCATGCCATCGAAGGCGCGCACGCCCGGCAGGGGCTGCGACGAACTTGTACGGTTCTGTGGCTCGCGGTGATTTCGCTTAGGCGAGATTTGCCGAACCACATACGATTTGCCGTAACCACAAACACTACCTGCCGGACCGCTCCGCGTCCGGTCCGTTTTGAAAGGCGCGGATAAGCGCCTTATGACATTGGCTGCCGCGCCATTGGCAGTCCGGAGACGCCCGTGCCCAGCAAGCCACCGCTTTCCTGAAGAGCTTGCCGAAGCGGTTCGACCGCATCCGCCAGTGATGCGTCGAAACGACGAAGCTCTCCGCAACGGATGCATCGCAGCACCGCGGCGCAGAAGCCTTCAGTCATGTAAATTTTCGCGATCGGGTTGGCCGGATCAGCCGGATTGGTCATGCTGTACGTCAAGTGGGCAGGCTCGTTGTCCAGTTGTGCAAAGCCTGCAATAAGCGTGAGTTCGCCGTAGCTGTCGAGCGGCGCTTCCTCGGGGACCACGTAGCTTTCTGCGATGTCGTTGCCGAACATGAAGTTCGTAAGTCGCATCCAGTCGCTGAACCGGAAATGAAGTTCGTCTTCAAAGCCCTTGCAGTAGAGCTCTAAAAATTTCTCGGATGGGGCAAGCGGGCGTAGGTGGAAGTAAGCGTTGCCGAGCGAAAAATCGATTGCTTGAATTTGAGTAGACATGCACGTTCCTTTCTCTTCTGAGAGTGGGTTAGAACGTGAAAGAGAAAAGACAGCGGTCGCAGCTTTCACTAGAATCTAGGCGGCGACAAAACTTTCGGTTGAGTGGCCCCCCGTGGACTGAAGTATGCCGAAGGCGGTACGTCCATGCAATTTATTTTCGGTGGTTTAAAACGGCGTCAGCCGACGTTTTAGGGCAACGCAGATCCACTATCGCGCCCGAGGTAGCAAGTCATGCCGGCTTCCATTCCTTCATCGCTCCTCGATGCTGTGTTCGGCAAAGTGACCGAGACTAGCCTCGTTCCCAGTTATGAAGCGACGTTAGTCAACGCACGCTCGCTTGGAGCTAGTATTTCCATATAGGCGAGCGGGTGAATCAAGCAGGGCCAGACTGTTCCTTCCGATAGGTCTTGTTCTGTAACGCTTGATATACCTCTTGTTGCACAAAACGCATGACCTCGAAAGCGGTTGTCATGTAGTCGGTCACCTCCTTGACGTCGGGTCGCTTGAGCGCATCACCGTGAGCGATCGCGTTGCGGACTCCTAGCATTTTATCGATGCTAGTCCGATGGTTCTCCACTTCGGGATATTGAAGGCCCAGCTGATAGAGATTCTTCTTCAAGACGACAGAATTCAGATTTGCTTTTGTATCGACAAGTTTGTCGGACAGTTCAACCGTCTTAGAAATGACGACTTCGAATTCCTCTAAAAAACGCTGTTGTCGAGCCAACTGATGAAGGTCGCGATCGTCTGGCATTGCTTTGGCGAAGACCTCGTGCTTACTGTTCAAGTCTCGAAGCGCTGTAAAAACTTTGCCCAGAGACGCCGCAGCGAGCGGGATTGATGCCTCACGACACGGTAATCCGAGCGCGTTAATCGCGGCTGTGTACGCTAAGAGTGCAAACTTGCAAAAGCCTTCGAAATGTGCATATGTAAGCAGCACTAGCGAACGATGAAGCATGGTCCGCTCCTCGTCGCTGTCCGCCTTAGATGCGATATTTTCGATCAGTCTAATTTCGCGCTCTCGCAACGCTCGATCACTTTCAATATCTTCGTATACTTCGTCAGGGGAACGCATGGACTAGACGATCCTCAACAAATTTAATTCTTTCTTTGAGCGGCCCAGGCGAATTCTTTCCGCCGCCGGATGTGATACGAATAAAGGTGGCATCTAGTTTGATGCTTCTCAGTGTTGCATCGAGCTTGCTGATGGTGTTGGGATCGTCGAGGTCTAGGCGGCCTAGCACCGGCTGCATGCCGGCCGTTATCGCCTCGTAGTGGTAAATGCTAAATCCCGCGCTCAATTTGCCGTTTCGTGCGAAAGCAAATGCATACTCTCCGAGAGTTTTTTGCAAGGCCAAGAAGGTCTTCCTGAATGCTTTTTCTTCGGGAACATAATCAAAAATCTCCGGCTTGTCGGCGTCGGCGATGTCCTCCATGTACTCCGTGAGGAAATCGGATACTTCGTGCTTGAAAAGATTGCGACGATTCTTGAAAGCGAAAAAACGTAGGACTAGCTCTTCATCGAATGCGGAAAGGCGACGCTCCGTGGTCAGCGCTAAAGTACATTCCTTGAACTCATCCAGCGAAGCCATTTTGATTAGGAAATCCGGGAATTGCTTGTCGAGCATGCGAATCGTGCAATTGCGTAATTGTTGTTCCGAAAGCAGATCTCCGCCCGTGTTGAGGCGCTTAAACATGTGATACTTAAAGCGGGGGTCAGCGCCCTTTCGGACAACTTCTACCCGAATAAATGCTCGCTTGAGACGAATTTGCAAAGCGGTTGGAAAGTCGGCAAACGTCATCCCGTTGATCAGAGGGATAATGTCGCAGTCCGAAAGCTTCAGCATTTCACCTGCCTGAACGGGAGGATCCAAATGCAGCGCTGACAATTTTCCCCGAAGATGCAGATAAGACGAAATGCGCTGCAAGCCATCAATTAGCTGATACGACCCGTCCTCTTCCTCGATCACAAAGATAGGGGGCACGGGCATTTCGAGCAACAACGATTCGACCAACCGCGAACGTTGTCCTTCGCTCCATCGGAACAAACGTTGATAATCTGGAGTAATGTTTAATTCGCCGGCCTCATGCATATCAAGAAGCTCGTTGAACGAAAGGTCAAGCGATTGTGTGCTCGCTTGCCGCAACGTCGCTGCAATCGACTCAACCAATGGCAGTGTTTTGTTTTCCGTCATATGCTCCTCAATTCTTAGTCTTGCTGAAGCAAAGAACTGCCTCGACCGCCCCGGGCGACCGCCCGTAAAGACGCGTGTGGGGGTTAATTCCTGACATTGAGCGTCGAAGATAAAAATCTTCTCTGCGCTTTAACGTGAGCCCATGGCCAGCAGCGATTTCGGCTAAAATCGACGGCAGGTCATTGTGAATGTCTTTATAGTAAGAGTCTTGCACTACCATGATCGCGCTACCATCCGGTTTTAATGCAGATGTGAATTTTTCGATTGATCGTTCCATCTTGTCAAAATAGTCCAGATGTGTTTTATAGTAATATCCGGCCGAAGCTTTCGACGGGTGGCTGCGGATCTGATCAAGAAACTTTAAGCATCGGGGACCCCAGGTCGGCGATACCGCAATGGGATTTTTCGATACTCTGGTGGAACCAATCATTAACCTGCTAAGTTCATCTGGAGTTCCACTGATAAGCGGTGCAATCACAGCGAGTTCAATTCGAGTGGCGGCAGCATAGTCGATCCGCGTGCAATATGGGGGAGACGTTAAAACGATGTCCACACTTTCGGGTTGAAGCGCGTACTTCGTTGTATCTGCGATCTTTAATTCCGACACACCTCGTTCGACACCTTTTTGGGCGACACGGGTCGTCAAGGCTTGGACCATGTGCTGCAGGTTGGTGAGAAAGCGCTCTGTGATATCGCGGTGAGGCACGTCTATCCGGGCTTCCTCCTCCTTCGGGAGTCTTATCCACGTTGGATTTGACGTTCTGAACGAAGACGCCATGGCGCGACAGACGTTAAACAACGCCACATAGAAGGTGGCAGCCAGTCCGGACAGACTGTCGAAGTTTGCCCCGCCAGCCCTAAGCGTCATTCGTCCTAGTAGGCGCTTCGCGATGCTTCGCTCAACACTGCGGACAAAGGCAGCTGTTTCGGCAGTGAACCAAGCGCATAGAGGGTCCTGGTCAGAGACGTTCTCAACTCTGACGCGCGCTGTGCGAACTATATCCTGCGCCAATGGCTCGATGCTATCAGCCTCGCTGACAGGAAGAAGGCGCGCCCTTGCGACGATAACCATGACAGGATTGACGTCAAGTCCTACCGCTTTCATGCCAAGTTCGGATGCAGCATAGGTAGTCGTTCCGCTCCCGTTCCACGGATCGAACACGATACCCTCGGGGGCCAGATTGGCGCTGCGAAGAAGGGCGTTCGCGAAGACCTCGGGGTATCCGGCGTAGTAGGGGAAAAACCCCTCCCATCCCACCTGCATGCGCTTATTTCGTTTTGGCGAGCGAATATCAAGTCTGTCCATCATTTGCGCTCATTTAGCAAAGCTGGTCTTGCAAATAGTTGAATGAAAAGCCAAGGGGCGCGCGCACTTATGCCGTTGGCCGCGCCTCCTCTGCAACTAGAGCCGTTGGACTCAAATCGTCGTGGATTCTATCTCGAATCGTGCTCCGCCCGGCGCCATCGCAAGCGCGGCAAACGGATCGCCTCGTCATGCCCGGAATTTTGACAATCGTCGATGCCCATCGACCAAGTTTTGGTAGATCTCGAGCAGGTTTACGTTCCCGCCGAAACCCCGTTAGTTTAAAATTATCATAACAAAATCAATGCGTTAAGAGAAATGCAAGGCAAGGCGGCTGTTCCATCTTCCAATGAACTGCGGCGGCTTTTGATGGTCGCCAAGGCCGGCAAGCAAGGCTTGCGGGATGCTGCAATCGTGAATGTCTCGTACCGGCTCGGATTCCGCGCCAAGGAAATGGCGGGTTTGCGTGTTGCTGACGTGATGGACGACCAGCTCCAGTTGCGCGACGAATGCCGTCTGTCGGGCAAGGTCACGAAGGGGGGCAAACCCCGCGTCGCTTATCTCTCGAATTCCCACCTTCGCATGGCGTTGCTCGATTACCTTCGATGGCGGCAGACGACCGAAGGGATTCTATTCAACCGGCATGCCGCGCTTTTCAAATCGCAAAAAGGTGCCGGATTTTCGCCAAACACGATGCAGCAACTGCTGGCGCGACTCCATAAAGCGGCCGGAATTCAAGGGGGGCGCAGCCACTCGGGGCGTCGTTGGTTCGCCACGGAACTGATCAGCAAGGGCATCGACCTGAAATCGGTGTCGGTACTTATGGGTCATTCCTCTGTGTCGATGACAGCGCGATACGCCGAGGACAACCCGCAGAGACTGAGAAAAATCGCAGCGGAGCTATAGACCGGTTCCGCCATCGACGGACGATGCAAATTGTTGAAGTGTCTAAATTTATAGGAGAAGGGCATGAGCCTTAAGCGTGATGCGGGGAAGGCGATCGGCGACGGTGATAGCGGTGGAACTGTCGAATTGCAAGTTACTGAATCGTCAAGGATCGGTAACAGTCCAACCGATGGAAGGGAAGAGTTTGTTGATACGCTCGCGAAACTGGATTCAGAGCGGCATGCACTTGTACAATCCACCATCGAGCAGCTTCATGCGGGTGCGGCAGTTGACAAAAACACGTACGGGCGGATCAGGACGATCGACGCCCAGAAGCACCGGCTCCTCGTCGCACGGTTCGCTTCGCTTCTGCAAGAGAATGGCACGCCGATCAAGCAGCTTGTAGAGCACCTGCTGCAAATCTAGGGATGCCAGCCCGGTAGGTTTAATTGAACCGTATATCGCGATCTCGGGATTGCATATCGGCTTTGCCGCGGGTCTCGCGGCATGGCTTTGCGGCGCGTGCTGGCGACGCTCGGGATTGATCGGCCGCAACTGGCCGCTGCACGTTCCCGCGCAATTCGTCGCGGTAACGGGCGGCGCGCTCTTCGCCGCGTTGCATGCTGCGTTGGCCGGCTTCAACGTGCCCGTGCAGCGCGCGCTGTGGATGGCCGGCGTCGTTGCGCTCGCGTATCTGAGCGGGCGCAATGTACCGCGCTCGGCCGTGCTCGCGTCTGCGCTCGGGCTCGTGTTGCTGATCGATCCGTGGGCGGTTGTCTCGGCGGGATTCTGGTTGTCGTTCTGCGCAG
>Ga0209796_10000561_pt1 | contig 22235 bp, 22 predicted proteins | sample AgamicOrSfrz_FD_187167 | JGI IMG/M metagenome (GOLD analysis project Ga0209796, IMG submission 187167) | Agave microbial communities from Guanajuato, Mexico - Or.Sf.rz (SPAdes) (version 2) | ecosystem: Host-associated > Plants > Phyllosphere > Phylloplane/Leaf | place: Guanajuato, Mexico...
TCGATGGACAACATGCTGGAGCTGTTCCTGAACGGCGGCATGGACCTGGTGCGTGCGATGCGCCTGCTGGTGCCGCCCGCATGGCAAAACAACCCGGACATGGATCCGGAACTTCGCGCCTTCTTCGACTTCAACTCCATGCATATGGAGCCGTGGGACGGCCCGGCGGGCATCGTCATGTCCGACGGCCGCTACGCCGCCTGTAACCTTGACCGTAACGGCCTGCGCCCGGCGCGCTACGTCATTACCAAAGACAAGCTGATCACCTGCGCCTCCGAAGTCGGCATCTGGGATTACCAGCCGGACGAAGTGGTAGAGAAAGGCCGCGTCGGTCCCGGCGAGCTGATGGTGATCGACACCCGTATCGGGCGCATCCTCCATTCGGCGGAAACCGATAACGATCTGAAGAGTCGCCATCCCTATAAAGAGTGGATGGAGAAAAACGTTAAGCGTCTGGTGCCGTTCGAAGATCTGCCTGACGACCAGGTCGGCAGCCGCGAGCTGAACGATCCGCTGCTGGCGACCTACCAGAAGCAGTTTGGCTACAGTAGCGAAGAGCTCGATACGATTATTCGCGTGCTGGGCGAGAACGGCCAGGAAGCGGTCGGCTCGATGGGCGACGACACGCCGTTCGCCGTACTCTCCAGCCGCCCGCGCATTATTTATGACTATTTCCGCCAGCAGTTCGCGCAGGTGACCAACCCGCCGATCGATCCGCTGCGTGAAAACCATGTGATGTCACTGGCCACCAGCATCGGCCGCGAAATGAACGTCTTCTGCGAAGCGGAAGGTCAGGCGCATCGCGTCAGCTTTAAGTCCCCTATCCTGCTGTGGTCCGATTTTAATCAGCTGACCACCATGGAAGGCGAGTACTATCGCGCCGACACGCTCGACTGCACCTTCGACCCGGCGACGCAAACGCTGGAACAGGCGATGCACGCGCTGTGCGACGAAGCCGAGCGTATGGTGCGCGACGGCACCGTGCTGCTGGTGCTCTCCGATCGCGCCATCGGCGAAAACCGCCTGCCGGTTCCGGCGCCGATGATCGTCGGCGCGGTGCAGACGCGTCTGGTTGAGAAAAACCTGCGCTGCGACGCCAATATTATCGTTGAGACCGCCAGCGCGCGCGATCCGCACCACTTTGCCGTACTGCTCGGCTTCGGCGCGACCGCTATCTACCCTTATCTGGCCTATGAATCGCTGGCGAAGATGGTCGACAGCAACGTGATCGAAAAAGATTATCGCGCGGTGATGCTGAACTACCGTAACGGCATCAATAAAGGCCTTTACAAGATCATGTCCAAAATGGGCATCTCGACCATCGCCTCCTATCGCTGCTCGAAACTGTTCGAAGCGGTGGGCCTGCATGCCGATGTATCGCGCCTCTGCTTCCAGGGCGTGGTCAGTCGCATCAGCGGCGCCAGCTTCGCCGACTTCCAGCAGGATCTCGCCAACCTGGCGAAACGCGCCTGGCTGCAGCGCAAGCCGCTGGACCAGGGCGGCCTGCTGAAGTATGTGCACGGCGGCGAGTATCACGCCTATAACCCGGACGTGGTGGGTACGCTGCAACGCGCCGTAGAGAGCGGCGAATACAGCGACTATCAGGCCTATGCGAAGCTGGTGAACGAGCGTCCAGTAGCGACGCTGCGCGATCTGCTGGCGCTGCAGCCAGGCACCGAATCGGTCCACATCGACGACGTCGAGCCGGCCAGCGAGCTGTTTAAGCGTTTTGACACCGCGGCGATGTCTATCGGCGCGCTCAGTCCGGAGGCGCATGAGGCGCTGGCCGAAGCGATGAACTCGCTCGGCGGCTGCTCCAACTCTGGCGAAGGCGGCGAAGATCCGGCGCGCTACGGCACCAACAAAGTCTCGCGCATCAAGCAGGTTGCTTCCGGCCGCTTCGGCGTGACGCCAGCCTATCTGGTCAATGCCGACGTCATTCAGATTAAAGTGGCGCAGGGTGCGAAACCAGGCGAAGGCGGCCAGCTGCCGGGCGACAAAGTCACCCCGTATATCGCGAAGCTGCGCTACTCCGTGCCGGGCGTCACGCTGATCTCCCCGCCGCCGCATCACGACATCTACTCGATCGAAGATCTGGCGCAGCTGATTTTCGACCTGAAGCAGGTGAATCCTAAAGCGATGATTTCGGTGAAGCTGGTTTCCGAACCAGGCGTCGGCACCATCGCGACCGGCGTGGCGAAAGCCTATGCCGACCTGATCACTATCGCCGGCTATGACGGCGGCACCGGCGCCAGCCCGTTAAGCTCGGTGAAATATGCAGGCTGCCCGTGGGAACTTGGCCTGGTGGAAACCCAGCAGGCGCTGGTCTCCAACGGTCTGCGTCATAAGATCCGTCTGCAGGTCGACGGCGGCCTGAAAACCGGCCTCGACATTATCAAAGCGGCGATCCTCGGCGCGGAAAGCTTCGGCTTCGGCACCGGTCCGATGGTGGCGCTGGGCTGTAAATACCTGCGTATCTGTCACCTGAACAACTGCGCGACCGGCGTAGCAACCCAGGACGACAAGCTGCGTAAGAATCACTATCACGGCCTGCCCTTCAAGGTAACCAACTACTTTGAGTTCATCGCGCGTGAAACCCGCGAGCTGATGGCCAGCCTGGGCGTGAAACGCCTGACTGACCTGATCGGCCGCACCGACCTGCTGAAAGAGCTGGACGGCTTCACCGCCAAGCAGCAGAACCTGGATCTCTCGTCGCTGCTGAAAACCGCCACGCCGATGCCGGGCAAGGCGCTGCACTGCACCGAAGGCAGCAACCCGCCTTTCGACAAAGGCGAGCTGAATAAAGCGCTGCACGACCAGGCGATGCCGTTTGTAGAAGCGAGACAGAGCAAAACCTTCTTCTTCGACATTCGCAACACCGACCGCTCCGTCGGCGCGACGCTCTCTGGCGCTATCGCGGCGATCCACGGCGATCAGGGGCTGGCGGCGGATCCGATCCGCGCGCACTTCTCCGGCACCGCCGGTCAGAGCTTCGGCGTATGGAACGCAGGCGGCGTTGAGCTGACGCTGACCGGCGACGCCAACGACTACGTCGGCAAGGGAATGGCGGGCGGTATGCTCGCAATCCGTCCGCCGGTCGGCTCCGCGTTCCGCAGCCACGAAGCGACCATTGCGGGCAACACCTGCCTCTATGGCGCGACGGGCGGCAAGCTGTTTGCCGCAGGCCGCGCGGGCGAGCGTTTCGCAGTGCGCAACTCGGGCGCGATTACGGTGGTAGAAGGGATCGGCGACAACGGATGCGAATATATGACCGGCGGCATCGTCTGCGTGCTGGGCCGCACCGGCGTTAACTTCGGCGCCGGCATGACGGGCGGCTTCGCCTACGTGCTGGATGAAGACGGCGAGTTCCGCAAGCGCGTCAACCCGGAACTGGTGGAAGTGCTCAACGTCGACGAGCTGGCGATCCATGAGGAACACCTGCGTGGTCTGATCACCGAGCATGTACAGCACACCGGCTCCAGCCGCGGCGAAGAGATCCTCGCCAACTGGCCGCTCTGGTCGTCGCGCTTCGCGCTGGTTAAACCGAAGTCCAGCGACGTCAAAGCGTTGCTGGGTCACCGCAGTCGTTCCGCAGCCGAGCTGCGCGTGCAGGCACAGTAATAGTTCGTCCCGTCCGGTGCGCCGGACGGGATAGCCGTAAGAGGTTACGATGAGTCAAAACGTATATCAATTTATCGACCTGCAGCGCGTTGACCCGCCAAAGAAGCCGCTGAAAATTCGTAAAATTGAGTTTGTCGAAATTTATGAGCCCTTTTCTGACAGCCAGGTGAAGGCGCAGGCCGATCGCTGTCTCTCGTGCGGCAACCCTTACTGCGAGTGGAAGTGTCCGGTTCACAACTACATTCCTAACTGGCTGAAGCTGGCGAACGAAGGCCGCATTATCGAAGCGGCAGAGCTGTCGCATCAGACCAACAGTCTGCCGGAAGTGTGCGGACGCGTTTGCCCGCAGGATCGTCTGTGTGAAGGCTCCTGCACCCTGAACGACGAGTTCGGCGCGGTCACCATCGGCAATATCGAGCGCTACATTAACGATAAAGCGATGGAGATGGGCTGGCGTCCGGATATGTCGCACGTGAAACCGACCGGCAAGCGCGTGGCGATTATCGGCGCGGGTCCGGCGGGCCTCGCCTGCGCGGACGTGCTGACGCGCAACGGCGTTAAAGCGGTGGTTTACGATCGCCATCCGGAAATCGGCGGCCTGCTGACCTTCGGCATTCCGTCGTTCAAGCTGGAAAAAGAGGTGATGATTAAGCGCCGCGAACTCTTTACCGGTATGGGCATTGAGTTTCAGCTGAATACGGAAGTGGGCCGCGACGTGCAGATGAGCGACCTGCTGAACGCCTATGACGCGGTCTTCCTGGGCGTCGGCACCTATCAGTCAATGCGCGGCGGGCTGGAGAACGAGGATGCGCCGGGCGTCTATGACGCGCTGCCGTTCCTGATCGCCAACACTAAGCACACGATGGGGTTTGCGCAGCAGGACGAACAGCCTTACATCAGTATGGAAGGCAAGCGCGTCGTGGTACTGGGCGGCGGCGATACCGCGATGGACTGCGTACGCACCTCTATCCGTCAGGGCGCGACGCACGTTACCTGCGCCTACCGCCGCGACGAAGCCAACATGCCAGGCTCGAAACGCGAGGTGAAAAACGCGCGTGAAGAGGGCGTGGAATTTCAGTTCAACGTGCAGCCGCTGGGCGTCGAAATCAACGCCAGCGGTCGCGTCAGCGGCGTCAAAGTGGCGCGCACCGAGATGGGCCAGCCGGATGCGGCAGGACGTCGCCGCGCGGAAATCGTGCCTGGCTCCGAGCATGTGCTGCCCGCAGACGCGGTAGTCATGGCGTTCGGCTTCCGTCCGCACAAAATGGAGTGGCTGGCCGACTTCAGCGTAGAGCTGGACGGTCAGGGACGCATTATCGCGCCGGAACAGGCTGAAAGCGCCTTCCAGACCAGCAACCCGAAAATCTTCGCCGGCGGCGATGCGGTGCGCGGTTCGGATTTGGTGGTAACGGCGATTGCCGAAGGGCGTAAAGCCGCCGAAGGCATCATGGACTATCTGGAAGTGTAACCCTCATGGCTCCGGCTGCGGCCGGAGCCATACGCTTATCTCAGCCATTTTACGACCTGTGCGGGATTACCAGTCGCCAGCGCATAGTCAGGGACGTCGCGGCTGACCACGCTGCCTGCGCCGATCACCGCATGGGTGCCAATTGTGACGCCCTTTAGAATAATCGCGTTCATCCCGATCCAGGCGTGCTTGCGTATCAGCACGGGCGCAGTCACAATGCGCGCCGCCTCGTCCGCCTCGTCCGCCTCGTCCGCTTCGCCCCGCCCCAACAGCGGATGGCCGCTGCTGTCCATCAGCGTCACGTTTGGCCCGAATGTCACATGATCCTCAATTGTCACCTGCTGATAGGCAACGATCGCCGTGCCCTGTAGCGCGACGCCGTCGCCGATAACCAACCGCCCTGCCCGCTCCGCGTTGCGTTTGACCAGCGTCAGCTTGACCCGACCGCAGTGAAATGCCAGCCGATCACAGGAGTAAGGCTTATTATGTAACGTTATGATAATAATATATTTTTTTATCTTGATTTATAACCATCTATACACATTAATATACACATTATTCCGATTAGGTATTTGAGTATTTCTTTAAAGTTTAGATGTCTGAATTTTTTTGATGATCTTTGCACTGAATTTTTCGCATAGTGCATTTATAAAAAGGGGTTCAACACTAACACAGTATGAGAGGTATCCTTGAAGATATTTTTTCTGTTCAATTGTAAGCTGATCCCATTTATGTACTAAGCTTCTAATCTCTCTCTTTTTATCTCTACCTATAGATATGTTACCAGCGTTTGTTATTGTAAGGCCGGTAACCATCATCCTATTCTTTTTGGATGAATGCTTAGTTTTTGATGTGTTAATTATTAAGTTTTTTGGATATTCTAATGAACGTAAGACATGAATTATTCTCTTCGGCATAGCTCCTAGAATATCAGGGGTGTTCGTTGATAGATAGATATCATCTGCATATCTTGTGTAACTTATATTTTTTGGGCTGCATATTGAGTCGATAATTCTATCTAACTTATTACATACTAAATTAGATAACATTGGTGACGTAACAGCCCCCATAGTAAGCCTTCCGTTATAGCAGACAAGCTTCAGAAAAATGTCGATGTCATCCTCATTCCAATTTGGATGTATTTCATTTTCCATCATGAAAGACAAAATGTCATTATGTGTTATTGATTTAAAAAAATCCACGAAATCAAGACGAAGAAGGTATTTGTTATTTTTGTGTTTTTCCGCGTTATTCTTTACTGATGCACCCTCTAAATAAGCCATACATGCTTGATGCATCGGCATCTTAACTAAGAAATCATCATGTATTACACGTTGCAATAATTTTAATTCTTTGTGTGGCTGATAGATAACTCTTGTACCACCATTTTTTTTAGGCACACTAAATTTATTATAATTGTTGCTGGCAGTATCAGCGAGCTCACGGATAAAGTTTTTAGTTAAAATAAGGCTATCTGAGAGATGTTCAATTAGCATTCTTCATTACCTTCCCAAGTTCAACTTTGAAAGCTGGTATCATTATCAAATCTGACAATGCTCTCGCTCTACTTTTTAATATGTTTGTCAATAACTTTTTTGTAGATTCATGATTGAAGAATTTATCAAAATCGACGCAGGAGTAGTAAAGCTCACTCCCTACCTGAGTTTTTTTAAATAACCCTAGTGCAATACCGAGAGATAGCATAAATCTAATGTTGCTTTTGTTTCTATCTTTCAAGCCAATAATGTCATAGCTCAGCTTTGATATCTCCTTAGTTCCGATCGGACCAAGGGAAGCAATGACAAACAATAAGAAAAAAAGCAGAACTTTAGGTGAGTATTGATAATTACCATGCAGATTATGTTGTGAAACTGACGACCTAGTCTTTCTATTTAGCCTGTCATTTATTTGTGGTATGCATGTTAGAATTGTTTTAAAGTCAGTATAGATCGTTGGTTTGAATTTTGAGTCATTATTAACCCACATTACTGGCCCTGTATTAATAAAAGAGTTATGCCTCTCAAATTGCTTATCTAAGATAGGCAATAACTTCTTTCTTAAGCTTGGGCTTAGTGAAAATGCACCTAACTCAGCTACAGTACCAAAGCTCTCAACTAATATAATCACAATATCAGAAATATCTGCCAGCCATTCCTCTAATGCTAACGCGTTTACATTTTTAGGGTTGTCACTACTGCTAATAACATCCCAAGCAAGTTCTGCTCGAAATGTAAGATATTCCTTATGGTGTTTCTTAATATAATTTTCGAGAATCCCTCTGTTCTTACAACTCTTTTCCTCACCTCCACAAATAAAAAAGGATCTTGGGTAAAGAGTAACTTAATTGTGTTAATTCACTTGCTGAAAAGTTCGCGACAAAGTCCTTTCGAGCATTCAAATATTTTGGATGTTTCGACCACATCAAAAGAGCCCTTACACAGGTTACGAGACGCAAGATCGCGAGGTGGCACGAGGACAAGGGTCCTCGTGACGCCTCGCGTTCTTGCGACGAGAAACCAAACAATAACAACGGGTCGGATATGCACCAACCACAAGAAATGCGTGAGCACTTCTAAAACTAAGGGTTAATTGGAAAGTATCATCAATTTAATAGATCTCAAAGTAGAAAATTATAATCAAAAAAAGTGTTCACACTGTTCATTTTTGGTTTTAATCATTTAAATTCAGTTGGTTATATAGTGAAGGGTTAAGGGCTGCGTGTACACGAGTGTTCATAGGGAGTGATGACTCCGGCCTGAAACGTAAAAAAACCGGCCTGAGCCGGTTCGTAATGTGTGGGTTACTGACTGCACGCGGGCAGCCAGTCGGCCTCGCTGTCTTCGTGTAGGGTGAGATTGGTCTGGACGCCGTTATTTGTTCTGCGCTTCAGCAGGATGCGCTCATACTCCTTCAGCATCTGCGGCACCGCTTGGCCGAACGCGGTCAGGCTCAGCGGGTGCTGATGGCCGCGTGACTCCATAAACGACAGATAGGCATGATAGAGGTAGCGCTTCGGATTCAGCGGGCGGATATTGGCGTTACCTATAAACAGCCCGTTCGGCGTGCTCAGCGGCATCAGATAGCCGCAGAAATCAACCAGCGGGTCAGCTTGGCGTTTAATCTCCAGTGCTTCGCCGGACGTCTGCTGCGCCTGTAGCAATTCTCGCGCATCGTCCGGTCTGCTAAAGCGCTGCATCAGATGACGAACAATCACGGCCAGCTCGGCGCTGATTTTTTCCAGCAGCTGCGGGTCACGCTCTTTGGCCGGTATCACTTCGGGGAACGTCAGGATGACCCGGCGGCGCGAAACGCCGCCGCTGCGGTCGCTGAAGCGCATCGGATTATTGTTCACCGCCAGAATGACTGCTGGGATGTGCGTTGAATAGGCGTCACGGTATTTCGGATCGATTGCCACCGCATCGCCGCCGGTAATCGCCTTGATGCCCGCGCCGTCGCCGTTCCATTTCTCCTGGTCAGCAGGATAATCAGCGAGAAGCCCACCACGCTGGCGCGCTCGCGCGAGGACTCCAGCGTGTCGATGGTGGCCGACGAGGTGTTGTCTTTTCCGGCCAGCAGAGTGGCTATCGAGGCCATCACGCTTTTACCGCTGCCGCCGGGGCCGGTCACCTCAAGGAACATCTGCCAGTCGTAGCGGTTTTCCAGCACCATAAATAACGCCGCGAGAATGCGCTCCTGCTTGTCGTGATTATGCCCGGCGGCCCGCGTTAACCAGCGCCAGAAGGCCGGGGCGTGGTCTGCAAAGTTTTCACCCGGACGCGGGGCGGTGTATTCCACACTGTTGACGGTGCGCAGCCAGTGCTCGCGGCGGTGCGGGCTGAAGGTGCCTGTCGTGGTGTCATACACGCCGTTACGGAAACCAATCAGGCGGCGGGAAGGTTCTCCCATCTGTGGCACCATCAGCTTGAGCGTGTCCAGCACGCTGCCAATACCGGCAGCGGAGAATGGGGCGCGCACCTTCTGAAACTGCGCGGTGATTTCCCGGCGCAGCGTCCTCGCCTCCATCACCTGCCATGCGCCGTTCTCATAGCGGCAGATTTCCTTCCCCGACCGGCGGCACGGCCAGCGCCTGCCCGTAGTGGGCGACCAGTAGCTCCGCCTTCTGACTGGCGCTCATGGCTTTCAGGTCGGCCTCGCTGACGGACTCAAGCGGGCTTAACGGCTGCGGCTGCGTGAAGTCGGAGAGCTGCGCCAGCGTGGCGATATCGCCCTGCGCCTGCCACACGTCATTCCAGTCACCCGTTACCGGGGGCAGAGCAGCTTTCCCGGCGCAGGCTTTTGCCGCTTCCTCTGCCTTTAACTGACAGAAACCTGCATCACTGGAACGCTTCGAGAAAGCCCACGCTGAACATACCGAAAGGATGAAAGCCTATAACGGCATCTGCGCCGATATCGCCCGTTGTGAAAAAGAGCAGCGGGCAGCCATTGAGGCAGGGAAAGAAGCCGAGAGCAACTGGCGCACGAGCTTTCGCAACCTGCGAAGCAATCTCACCGACGAGCTGCGCGCCGAACATTCTCAGCGCATCGCCACCCGGGAACTGGCCGATGAGTTCGGAGAGCTGCTCAAAGAGCTGGCGCTGGATAAGCAGGAGGCGATGCTGAAATGCTGCGGCAGTGGTAAAGAGTACGTGGAATCACACCGTGAGGCTTTTACCGGGTTTGCGAATTCGCACTGGCAGTCAGTCCTGCGTAACGTGAGCCCGTCGCTGCTGTGGGCCATTAAGCTGCGTATCCGCCGTGAAGAACTTTCCCCGACGTTTGCCGGTGAAGACCGTGACCGGATTAAGGACGTGGCTTATCTGGTTGGTGAAGCACTGACGCGGGCGGCTGTGGCCCTGCCGGACAGCGTGCTGAAAGAGGCACCGCTGCTGGAGAATAGGCCTGCACCGCCCGGTCATGACGGGTATTGATATGGAGCTTTATACGAGCCCTATGCGCCGTCAGAAACTGACTGAGCCAATTCAGGCACAGCGTGCAAAACTTCAGGAGGGCAGCCAGAAATGATGCATTGCCCTTACTGCAAAAGTGCGGCACATACCAAATCGAGTCGCTATATGTCCGAACAGGTGAAAGAGCGTTATCACCAGTGCACTAACCTGGACTGCTTCTGCACTTTCAAGACGAATGAGAGCATCACAAAGGTCATTACCGCACCGCCACAGCCGGAAAACGTACCGGAAGCACCACCGGAACCGGTAAGAGAACGTCAGACGCTGGGCCGTTACGGCTCAGCATTACGCCAGGTTCATTAATCCCCCACGGCCGCTGCACAACCAGCGGCTTTTTTATGTCTGTACTCTGGCTTTCTGAAGCCCTTTTTCTGGCCAGCCGCTTTGTAAAGAGTGATGCACGCATAGCCTGCATGGATTTGCATGCAAAATCATGTACCACTTTCCTCCGTTCAGGCCATACCGGGCGCGGCCCGGCCTGCATGATGCATCCGCATGAAAAGCGATGCATAAAGCGGGCAGGCGTGGCGGGGATAGCATTGCGCGCTGGCCTTACATTTAATAACTCTGGGTTAAATCAAGTCATAGGGTCAATGAAAACTTTGTGAGACACAGATACACTATGATTACTGCAATCGTGAGTTAATCAATCGGGATTAGCACCATTTTCTTGTGTAATATAAAGTCTCGGTAAATTCACTCTGAAAGTACGTGAATAAAATAATTATAACTCTATTCTTAGGAGGATGTGTTGTGTTAATTCCTGATGATTTGGACGAGGGCGTTTATCCAGATTTATGCTGGAGCCATATAGGGCAAAAGGATTATTTGAAGCCTAACTCATACTTACAAGATGCGATTGATGATTTGAAATCAGGAAGTGAACGCAGAAATCTGAATAATGCAGTGCGAAATGCAAAATCGGCATTGCATATGAGAGTGGATGTTCTTTGTCGAGCTTTTTGTGGTAGCGACCACTTCCATAAAAACCTAAGAAACTTTCCAAAAAAGATGGATTTCTTGGAAGGAATTGGAATAGTCAGGCCTAGAATAATAGACAAAATAAATAAAATAAGAAACGAAATTGAGCACGAATATCGAGATGCAACTCTTGAGGAAGCAAAAGATTTTATAGATATAGTTTTATTATTTATGGAGGCAACTAGATATCTAAATTCAAAATTTCCATGTGAAGCTGAATTCTATGTTTTGGTAGATTCTAATGAAGTTTACCTGAGGAAGATAGTGTGTAATTGGGAATGTGGGGAATTACTCTTTTACTATTCAAAGCAAGAGTCACGCCGACTTGATAACATGGAAACTTACTCAATAAAAGTAGGTGATTATAGATACGCTCTATGGGTAAAATTCATTCTAGATCATTGCGATTGATATGCAATTTATCCTAATGCACTAATGGAAGCATTTTAGACCGAGCTGAGCATAGCCTCGGTCTAAGTATTATCAATTTGCCAAAGTAGCCACTGAGCGAGCTAGCTCATTAAAATTATTTTCGAACTCTTCCCTGTTTTCTTTCATTGTATCCAGTATTACTCCATTTTGCTCTATTTGCGCATCCGTTAGGGCAAATACCGGAGTGCTATGCTTTTGAGATTGAGCAATTAGTGAGTTGAAATCTGAAATATTTGCCAAATTAAAAAGCTCTTTTGACGGGCAGGCATTTACAAAATCAGCAGCCGATATTGACATGTTTATAGGATTTAAAGCTGGCATTAATGTATTGGCGACCTCATCTTTGATGATGTTAATCCATCTTTGAAAGGATTTTACTGGTAAATTGTTTCTTGGACGATACTTCTGAGATATAAATCCGATGAATTTCGGCGGTTCAATAGGGAATGGATATAATATTTTTCTATCTCTAAAGCTATTTATCTCGCTATTCCATCTAGGAAGAACTTTCGCGAGTGACTTTATTGCCTGAGCACAGAAGAAATCGGGTGATGTAGGAACTATAAAATAGTCACTGCACATTAATAGACATTCATTTAATGCACCAACGCTGGGGCTCATATCAATAAGGACATAATCAAATTCATGTTTCCGTGCTGTCTCACGTAAAAAAGCTCCTATGCTGCCGGGGATATTTCTAATTGCGGGGATAGCAGCGCTGGTTGTCAGCGCAACTCCAATCTGCGTTTCAATTTCTGATAAATAGATGCTACCGCACAATAAACTTAAATTTGGGTTTGTTGTGACTAATGGGTCGGACGGTATAACTTTTCCTAATGAACCATCTACAACAGGTTTGATGCAACTATAAATATCACAGTTCGGATTGTTTTCATAGATTTCATCGAAGTCATCAGTGGTCGAATAGCCCAAAGCTAAGGCTGTCAAATTACATTGCGGATCAGCATCAACTATTAAAACTTTATAGCCAATATTAGCTAGCATCCACCCCATGTTAAAAGTGGTAGTTGTCTTACTAACACCACCTTTATGATTAAATAAAGATATTATTTTCATCCGAACTCCTTAATGGAAATTATTACTTTAAAAGATAATTGCTATACCACTGAAGCATTTCCCTTCTTCTTTCAAGGTATTGAGCGTGGTTATATGTTCCCCGAATACTATTTTTATCCACATGTGCAAGTTGCATTTCAATCCATGCACTATCAAATCCCTGTTCATGTAAGATAGTCGACATTGTGTGTCTAAATCCGTGACCTGTTGCACGACCTTTGCAACCGAGCAGTTCAATGACTTGCGTCACACTTTCTTTCGAAGTTGGCTTACTGCGATTGTTCCTGCCAATAAAGATGTAAGGGCAATGGCCGGTAATAGGTCTGAGCTGCTACATAGGTCAACTACTCGGGTAGATAAAGGAACAATATGAGGCCTACGCATTTTCATCCGTTCCGCTGGTATCTCCCATATATCTTTATCAAGGTCAACTTCTTCCCACGTAGCAAAACGCATCTCCTGCGTTCGTACACCAGTTAGCATCACTATCTTTGTAGCATTTTTGGTGATGATGCTCCCTGTGTACGCTTTGAGATCCCGAATAAAATGAGGCAACTCTTCAGCAGATAAAAATGGATGATGTTTTTGCTTAGGAACGGCCAGCGCGATAGCTAAATCAGGCGCTGGGTTATATTCAGCACGGCCAGTTATGATCGCATAGCGATAGACCTCGCCGCATCTTTGGCGCACTTTTCTGGTTTTCTCAAGCGCACCACGCTTCTCTATCCGCCGTAATACCTCAAGCAACTCCAAAGGTTTGATCTCACCGATAGGTCGTTTGCCAATGAGCGGAAAAACATCTTGCTCGAAGGTCTTAATGATTTCGTCGCGGTATGCCGCTGTCCAACGGTCGGCTTTGTTGGCATGCCATTCGCGGCTTATGGCTTAGAATGAGTTTTCTGTTGAAAGCTGCTTTGCAAGTTTTTGGGCTTTACGCTCCTCAACTGGACAATGTCATTAGCTACCTGCTTGCGTGCCACATCGCGTTTCTCGCGAGCCTCAGCGAGTGAAACGAGGCTATAGGAGCCAAACGACATCAACTTTGCCTTACCGTTAAATCTGTAACGAAAGCGCCAGCCTTTGCTGCCATCAGGGTTAATGAGTAAAGCCAGGCCAAGGCCGTCGCTAAGGGTGTAAGGCTTTTCTTGGGTTTTGCGCGTCGAATTTGTATGTCAGTAAGTGCCATGTGTATAAGTCTAAAGTGTGTATAAAAAATCTATACGTATCACTATACATATTTTCATGGATTCTGGCAGATGATGTAGGACATATACGGACAGGTTGTGTTGTCATTTCTTTTTTTTTAAAGGAAATATTAAATTATCTAGGACGGTTTCGGAAGTGTGGTGCCGGAAGATCGCATGACTCCATATAGACGTTGGCGCCAATACGGATGCCTTCAGCGAAATCAGCAAGATGCCTCGGCAGCTGGCGATACGCCTTATCACGGACCTAGGTATAAGTGATATCGGGCGCGCCGGAAATCGTCGCCGGGGCATCGACCCGTACGCAGCGGCGGCCCGCTTCACTCTCCGCGTCGATAGAGATGTTGTCGTATAAAGGCATAATTCTCGCTCCGGCTCTGATCAGCATATAACGCTATCACTTTATTTAAGGCAAACTTATTTTCGCCGATATCGCAGCCATAAAAAGCGGTTTGCCACAGCTGATATATAGCATGGATTTTTTTACCGGCATTTTCCGATTCGCTTTTATGATCGGCGACCAGTTTTTTATGCGGAAAATTCAGCGAGCAAATATCGGGATCGACTACGAAACGATTATTTTGCAAAAATAATCTGACGCCCAGATCGACATCTTCACCGCCCCAGCCGTTAAATGCCTCATCAAAGAGTCCGGCCTTAAGCAGCGCCTCTTTTTCCGCCGAAACGTGACAGGTCCAGAATATATCGAACGGCGCGGGCCAGGCGGCAATATTATAGCCAAACTCATCATACTGCTTCTGACGAATATCCACGGCGCGACATTCGCGGCACTGTGCAATCGCTGCGCGCACATTTTCGCCGCTGCCGAAATCGTTCAGGTGCTGCGTCAGCGCCTCTGGCGCTTCGAAGCCCCAGACGTAGCCGATACAGGCGACAGGCGTCGTGCTATGGCGATGAAGCTGCAGATGGCGCGCCAGCGCATCCTGCTGAAGCGGTACGCCAGCGTCGATAAAAACAATATAGCGTCCCTCGGCAGCGGCGACGCCAATATTTCGCGCTTTACCCGCGCGAAAGCCGTTATCACATTGCCAGTAGTAACGAATATTAAGCTGAGCGCTAAATCGATAGCAAAGCGCGGCGGTATCATCACAGCCGCCGTCATCGACCACAATAACGTCAAAGCGATCTTTTTCCAGCGTCTGCCGCGTCAGCGCGCGCAAGCTTTTTTCCAGCAGCGCGCACCGATTAAACGTGGGGATCACCACGCTTATTTCATTGTGCATAATCACAACCCTGTCGGTTATTCTAATTATTAGCCTGTTAATTAAATGACTCTATTTAATTAACGCAAAAACATTAGGTATTTTTAACCTTGAGTTCAATGCTTGTATCTGGCTAAGGAGATAATTCGCGGGCTTTATTGATCGCTGTCGATTAACAGGAAAGAAAAGAAAATGCCAGCGCGTTTTCACGGGCTGGCATCGGCCTGAGCTTATTTCACCACGCGCAGCGACGGGCGATTGCCGCGCGGCGGCGGATCGTCATCCGGCGAGGAATCGTCTTCGCTGGCGTCGTCCGGGCGGTCGCCATCGATTACGGACATCACAGGATCGACCGGCGTCTCTTCGGCATCCTGCGCGCCCAGCTCGTAGGCGGGTTCCGGCTCGAACATCGTGCCCGCGCCGTTTTCACGCGCGTAGATCGCCAGAATAGCGGCCATCGGCACGGAGACCTGGCGCGGCACGCCGCCAAAACGCGCGTTAAAGCGCACTTCGTCGTTGCCGAGCTCCAGATTGCCGACCGCGCGCGGCGCAATGTTCAGCACAATCTGTCCATCGCGCGCATATTCCAGCGGCACCTGAACCCCTTCCAGATTGATGTCGACCACCAGATGCGGCGTTAGCTGGTTGTCGAGCAGCCAGTCATAGAACGCGCGCAGCAGGTAAGGACGGCGGGCTGAGAGTTGCGACATTTCCATAGGTTAGCCCCGGGCTTGCAGGCGCATTTCACGTTCCGCTTCCGTCAGTGAAGCGAGGAAAGAGTCACGCTCGAATACGCGATTCATATAGCCTTTCAGCTCTTTCGAACCGGCGCCGGCCAGATCGATGCCCATCGACGGCAGACGCCACAGCAGCGGCGCCAGGTAGCAGTCCACCAGGCTAAACTCTTCGCTCATAAAGAACGGCGTGCGGGCGAACAGCGGCGCAATCGCCAGCAGCTCTTCGCGCAGCTGTTTACGCGCGGCTTCCGCTTCCTGACCGCTGCTTTTTTCAATGGTGTGCATCAGGCTATACCAGTCCTGCTCGACGCGGTGCATCATCAGACGGCTTTCGCCGCGCGCAACCGGATAGACCGGCATCAGCGGCGGATGCGGAAAGCGTTCGTCCAGGTACTCCATGATGATACGGGATTCATACAGCGTCAGTTCGCGATCTACCAGCGTCGGCACAGTGCGATACGGGTTGAGGTCAATCAGATCCTGCGGCAGGTTATCCATTTCGACCTGCTCGATCTCTACACTAACGCCTTTTTCAGCCAGTACGATGCGTACCTGATGGCTGAAAATGTCAGTAGGACCGGAAAACAGCGTCATTACCGAACGTTTGTTGGCAGCGACAGCCATGAAAACCTCCAAGTTTGTTCACAAAAAGTTACTGCGAATAGCCAACCACACGGCGACTCACCTGCTCAATCGTTCGCTCACAGCCCGCGTTAGATCTGTCTTTCCGACATCCTGAGGGTTGACCGACATCACACGCCGACTTATGGGCGCAAAGTGACACAGAGTTTACCAGATTTTGGGCAGCTTGTGGGCGAGGATTCGAGATTTGCGGGGAATTTGCGAGCAACGCGGGGGTTTTACGCGTTTTTTGACGCGACGGGGTAGAAAATAAAAAACCCGCCGAAGCGGGTTTTTTGTGCCAATCGCAGCAGCCGAAGCCGCAAACAATTAACGCTTGGAGAACTGCGGACGACGGCGTGCTTTACGCAGACCGACTTTCTTACGTTCAACCTGACGTGCGTCACGGGTAACGAAGCCCGCTTTACGCAGTTCAGCACGCAGAGATTCGTCGTACTCCATCAGAGCGCGGGTGATGCCGTGACGGATCGCACCTGCCTGACCAGAAATACCACCACCTTTAACGGTGACGTACAGATCGAATTTACCAACCAGGTCCAGCAGCTCCAGCGGCTGACGAACTACCATGCGGGCAGTTTCGCGACCGAAATACTGTTCCAGAGAACGTTGGTTGATAACGATGTTGCCACTGCCCGGCTTGATAAATACGCGAGCGGTGGAGCTTTTGCGGCGACCAGTGCCGTAGTTTTGAGTTTCAGCCATTGCCTGTAATCCCGATTAAATGTCAAGAACTTGCGGTTGCTGTGCCGCATGGGTGTGCTCGTTGCCCGCGTAAACTTTCAGCTTACGGAACATTGCACGGCCCAGCGGGCCCTTCGGCAGCATGCCTTTAACCGCGATTTCAATCACACGCTCAGGACGGCGAGCAATCATCTCTTCAAAGGTCGCCTGTTTGATACCACCGATGTGGCCAGTGTGGTGATAGTAAATCTTGTCAGTACGCTTGTTGCCGGTAACGGCGACTTTGTCAGCGTTCAGAACGATGATGTAATCACCAGTATCAACGTGCGGAGTATATTCCGCTTTATGCTTACCACGCAGACGGCGCGCCAGTTCAGTCGCCAGGCGACCCAAGGTTTTGCCAGTTGCGTCAACAACATACCAGTCACGCTGTACGGTTTCTGGTTTAGCTGTAAAAGTTTTCATCGAAAAGCTTACCCAAATTAAGTTACACGTTGGTGAAAACCCAAACGCTTAAGTAAACGGTTGAGGCTCACACGACCATTTTGACCAGCAAGCCTACCCCTTCGGATAGAGTTACCGGAGCACAACGGATTCGGGAAATAAATCCAGTTGCTGTAACGTGGGGTCGCAAGATTATAGAGAAGTCGATTGCAAAAATCGAACCCTATTTGATCTTTTTCTTGCGCGCCCTCAGGGCAGATGCGGCAGCCGCAGATACTCCTCGCTCTGCATTTCCTGCAGGCGCGACAGGCAGCGCTGATACTCGAATTTCAGTCGCGTGCCCTGATAGATTTCGAACAGCGAGGTTTCCGCCGCGACCACCAGTTTGACGTGGCGCTCGTAGAACTCATCCACCAGCGCGAGGAAGCGGCGCGCCTGATCTTCAGTTTTATAAATCATCACCGGCACGTCGTAGAGCAGCACGCTGTGGAAACGGCGCGACAGCTCGATATAGTCATGCTGGCTGCGCCCTTCTCCGCACAGCGTCAGGAAGTCGATCGCCAGCACCCCTTCGCTGACGCCCAGCGTCGCCATCTGGCGATGGTTAATCTCCAGCACCGGCGCGTCGTCGCGCGCGCTGCCCGCCAGCGCCTTGAACATGCGCTCCATTTCGGCGTGCGTCGCCTCGTTCAGCGGCGAGTTCCACAGATGCGCCGAGGTCAGGGTGCGCAGCCGGTAGTCGATGCCGGCATCGACGTTCATCACGTCGCAGTGCTGTTTAATTTGCTCAATCGCCGGCAGGAAACGCGCGCGCTGCAGGCCGTTGCGATAGAGATCGTCTGGCGGAATGTTCGAGGTCGCCACCAGCGTAATGCCGCGTGCGAACAGCGCCTCCATCAGGGTGCCGAGCAGCATGGCGTCGGTAATGTCGGAGACGAAAAACTCGTCGAAGCAGAGAATATCGGTTTCGGCTTTAAAGCGGTCGGCGATGATCAGCAGCGGATCGCTCTGTCCCTGCAGCTGGGTTAGCTCTTCATGCACGCGCAGCATAAAGCGATGGAAGTGCAGACGCAGCTTGCGGTTGCCAGGAATAGACTGAAAAAACAAATCCATGACCCAGGTTTTGCCGCGTCCTACGCCGCCCCACATATAGAGGCCGCGCACCGGCGCCTGCGCGTCGGTTTTCTCTTTGCCCATCAGTCGGGACAGGCGGCCGAATAATCCTTTGCCGCTGGCGGGCGGTTCGGGCTGACGCGCGAGTAAGGCCCGCTGGACGGCGTCCAGTCGGGTGATGGCGTCGCGTTGTACATCATCGGGTTTAAAGTCGCCCTGCGACAGCGCCTGCTCATAGCGCGCAAGCGGAGATGAGGTTTGCATTGGTTCTCTCAGAATCCCTGAAAAGGTCTTATTCACAGTTCGGTTGATGAAAAAAAGGCCGCTCTACACTAAGGCATGCCGCCTCAGAGTTCCACATCCATAAGATTAACGGGTATAGTGACTACTATTGAAATGGTGGATGCCCTACAAACAACGGAAATTACATGGGAGTCATTATGACCTGGGAATACGGGTTAATTGGTTTAGTAATTGGCATTATTGTCGGCGCGGTTGCCATGCGTTTCGGTAACAAAAAACTGCGCGAGCAGCGCAGCATGCAGTACGAGCTGGAGAAGTCTAAAGCAGAGCTGGCGGACTACCGCGAAGAGCTGACCAACCACTTTGCGCAGAGCGCCGAGCTGCTGGACAACATGGCGCGCGACTACCGCCAGCTTTATCAGCACATGGCGAAAGGATCGAACGATCTGCTGCCGAACCTGCCGGGCGAGAAAAACCCCTTTGCCTATCAGCTGACTGAAGCGGAAGCGGATAACGATCAGGCGCCGGTCCAGATCCCGCGCGACTACTCCGAAGGCGCTTCCGGCCTGCTGCGTGGCGAACGCGCCGCGCGCGACTAGTCTTATTGGGGCGTAACCCGGTTGCGCCCCGCATTTTTGCGAACCCAGACCCTGAATCAGCTGTCACATACGTTTACTCCCCCACTTTTCGCAGCGAGAGCGTTCTAGCAATGAAAAAACAAGCACGTCTGTTAAGCGCATTAGCCTTGAGTATCGGAATGAGCCTGGCCGCAACGCCTGCGGCGATGGCGACCCTGCCCGCGCAGATTCAGGGCCAGCCGCTACCCAGCCTGGCGCCGATGCTGGAAAAAGTGTTGCCGGCGGTGGTCAGCGTCCATGTTGAAGGCACGGAAACCGCCAGCCAGGCGCAGGATATTCCCGAGCCGTTGAAACGCTTCTTCGGCCAGGGGCCTGGCGGCGATCAGGCGCAGCCGTTCGAGGGCTTAGGCTCCGGCGTGATTATCGACGCCGCTAAGGGCTACATCCTGACCAATAACCACGTGGTCAACGGCGCGGACAAGATCAGCGTGCAGCTTGGCGACGGCAGCGAATATGACGCGAAGCTAATCGGCCATGACGAACAGACCGACATCGCGCTGATTCAGGTCGAAGGCGCGAAGAACCTGACGCAGGTGAAAATCGCCGACTCCGATCAGCTAAAAGTGGGCGACTTCGCCGTGGCGATCGGCAACCCGTTCGGGCTGGGTCAGACCGCGACCTCTGGCATTATTTCTGCGCTGGGGCGCAGCGGACTTAACCTCGAAGGGCTGGAAAACTTTATCCAGACCGACGCGGCGATTAACCGCGGTAACTCCGGCGGCGCGCTGGTTAATCTCAACGGCGAACTGATCGGCATCAACACCGCGATTCTGGCGTCGAGCGGCGGCAATATCGGTATCGGCTTCGCTATCCCGAGCGATATGGCGATGAACCTGGCGCAGCAGTTGATTAAATATGGCGAAGTGAAGCGCGGTCAGCTCGGCATTAAAGGCACCGAGATGACGGCGGACATCGCCAAGGCGTTTAACGTCGATGCGCAGCGCGGCGCGTTCGTCTCTGAAGTGCTGCCGCAGTCTGCGGCGCAGAAAGCGGGCATTAAGTCAGGCGATATTATCACCTCGATTAACGACAAGCCGATCACCAGCTTTGCCGAACTGCGCGTGAAAGTGGGCACGACCGCGCCGGGCGAGAAAGTGAAGCTCGGCCTGTTGCGCGACGGCAAGCCGCTTTCGGTAGAGGTGACGCTGGAGCAAAGCGCGCAGACCACGGCCAGCGCGCAGCTGATGTCCCCTGCGCTGCAGGGCGCGATGCTGAGCGACGGCGCGACCAAAACCGGCGACAAGGGCGTGAAGATCGACAGCATCGAAAAAGGCACCCCGGCTGAGCAGGTCGGGCTGCAAAAAGATGATGTCATTGTCGGCGTTAACCGCACGCGCGTTACCAGCCTTGCCGAGATGCGCAAAGTGCTGGAAGGCAAACCGCCGGTGCTGGCGCTGAACGTGGTGCGCGGCGACGAGTCTATTTACCTCCTGCTGCGTTAATCCCTGCTACAGGCGAACAACACAAGCGCGTGTTTGTTCGCCTTTCTCGTGCTATTCTGCCCTGCGATCTCCCCCTGGCGTAAGTTAACACCATGTTTCCTAAACTTTTGCGTTCAGTGGTGTTGGGCCTGATTGTCGCCGGCATTTTGCTTGCGGCCCTGCCCGCACTGCGTATGGGCGGCACCAGCGCCCTTCTCAACCGTGACGACAGCGAAGACCAGACGCCTTTCAGCTTTAACGCCGGCGTCCGCCGCGCCGTGCCTGCGGTAGTCAACGTCTACAACCGCAGCGCCCACGGCGGCAATAACAATCGCGGCATTACCACACTCGGTTCCGGCGTCATCATGAACGCCAAAGGCTACATCCTGACCAACAAGCACGTGATCAATAATGCCGATCAGATTATCGTCGCGCTGCAGGACGGCCGCTTCTTTGAAGCCAATCTGGTCGGATCCGACGCCATGACCGATCTGGCGGTGCTGAAGATCACCGCGTCCAGCCTGCCGGTGATCCCGATTAACCCGCACCGCGTGCCGCATATCGGCGATGTGGTGATGGCGATCGGCAACCCCTATAACCTCGGGCAAACCGTTACGCAGGGCATTATCAGCGCCACGGGCCGCGTCGGCCTGAGCTCATCCGGACGTCAGAACTTCCTGCAAACCGACGCCTCAATCAACCAGGGTAACTCCGGCGGCGCGCTGATTAACTCGCTGGGCGAGCTGATGGGCATCAATACCCTGACCTTTGATAAAAGCAACGACGGCGAGACGCCGGAAGGCATTGGCTTCGCTATCCCTACCGCGCTGGCGAGCAAGATTATGGATAAGCTGATCCGCGACGGCCGCGTTATCCGCGGCTATATCGGTATCACCGGACGCGAGCTGCCTGCGCTACACAATCAGGGCAGCGGCATCGATCACGTGCAGGGCATTATCGTCAGCGTGGTGACGCCGGACGGACCTGCGGAGAAAGCGGGCGTGCAGGTCAACGACGTGCTGCTGAGCGTTAACGGTAAACCGGCTATCTCCGCGCAGGAGACGATGGATCAGGTTGCGGAGATCCGCCCTGGCTCAGTGATTAAAGTCGAAGTGCTGCGCAACGATCGGAAGCTGACGCTGCCGGTGACCATTCAGGAGTTTCCCGACAGCGGGAATTGACCGAACGTCTTTCCGGCCGCACCGGCATTAAAACGCGGGTAGCGGGAACCGAAGAGCAAAGCGTCCCGCTATCTTGTTTAGCTGCGATCCACCGGAAACGCGATAACCTCGCTCAGCGAATCCGCCTTCAGCGCCAGCATAATCAAACGATCCACGCCCAG
>Ga0209796_10000562_pt1 | contig 22216 bp, 18 predicted proteins | sample AgamicOrSfrz_FD_187167 | JGI IMG/M metagenome (GOLD analysis project Ga0209796, IMG submission 187167) | Agave microbial communities from Guanajuato, Mexico - Or.Sf.rz (SPAdes) (version 2) | ecosystem: Host-associated > Plants > Phyllosphere > Phylloplane/Leaf | place: Guanajuato, Mexico...
CCCGGCGAGGCTGTTGCTCAAGACGAAATTCTCATCGAAATCGAGACCGACAAGGTCGTGCTCGAAGTGCCGGCACCCTCGGCCGGCGTGCTCGCGCAAGTCATCGCGAACGACGGCGATACAGTCACCGCTGACCAGGTCATCGCCAAGATCGACACCGAAGGCACCGCAGGCGCCGCTGCTGTCGAAGCCGAAGTGAAGCCCGCGCCCGTGGCCGCTCCGGCTCCGGCGCCGGCTGCTGCACCGGCCGCACAAGCTGCGTCCGCAACGGGTGCGAACACCGCTGCTTCGCCGGCTGCCGGCAAGCTGATGGCAGAGAAGGGCCTGGCCGCTGGCGACGTCGCCGGCACGGGCCGCGACGGCCGCATCACCAAGGGCGACGTGCTGACCGCCGGTGCGCCCGCCGCAAAGACCGCTGCGCCTGCACCCGCCGCCGCACCGAAGGCCGCCAAGCCTTCGTTGCCGGACGTGAAGGCGCCCGCATCGGCCGATCAATGGCTGAAGGACCGCCCGGAACAACGCGTGCCGATGTCGCGTCTGCGCGCGCGTATTGCCGAGCGTCTGCTCGAATCGCAGCAAACCAACGCCATCCTGACCACGTTCAACGAAGTCAACATGGCGCCGGTCATGGATCTGCGCAACAAGTACAAGGACAAGTTCGAAAAGGAACACGGCGTGAAGCTCGGCTTCATGTCGTTCTTCGTGAAGGCGGCTGTGCACGCGCTGAAGAAGTTCCCGCTGGTGAACGCGTCGATCGACGGTAACGACATCGTCTATCACGGCTACTTCGACATCGGTATCGCTGTCGGTTCGCCGCGCGGTCTGGTGGTGCCGATCCTGCGCAACGCGGATCAATTGAGCCTCGCCGAAATCGAGAAGAAGATTGCCGAGTTCGGCCAGAAGGCGAAGGACGGCAAGCTGTCCATCGAAGAAATGACGGGCGGTACGTTCTCGATCTCCAATGGCGGCGTATTCGGCTCGATGCTGTCGACGCCGATCATCAACCCGCCGCAGTCCGCGATTCTCGGCGTGCACGCGACGAAGGAGCGCGCTGTCGTCGAAAACGGCCAGATCGTGATCCGCCCGATGAACTATCTGGCGCTGTCGTACGACCACCGCATCATCGACGGTCGCGAAGCCGTGCTGTCGCTCGTCGCGATGAAGGACGCGCTGGAAGATCCGGCGCGCCTGCTGCTCGACCTGTAATCTCCGGTCCGGTCCGCGCCGGCTTGCAAAAAGCGAAGCCGGCGCCACTTGCAGATCAGGCAAGTTTCACGTCTTTCGCATTCCGCAGTACATGAACGAGACGCGCCACGAAGCGTGGCCGCGCCGTTCCGTCTTCAAAAGGATTGTCATGTCCAAAGAATTTGACGTCGTCGTGATCGGCGCAGGCCCTGGCGGTTATATCGCCGCCATTCGCGCAGCGCAGCTCGGCAAGACCGTCGCATGTATCGAAAAATGGAAGAACCCGGCCGGCGCGCTGAAGCTGGGCGGCACCTGCCTGAACGTGGGTTGCATTCCGTCGAAGGCGCTGCTCGCGTCATCGGAAGAGTTTGAAAACGCGTCGCATCACCTTGCGGACCACGGCATTTCCGTGGAGAACGTGAAGGTCGACATCTCGAAGATGATGGCTCGCAAAGAGGGCATCGTCGAGAAAATGACGAAGGGTATCGAATTCCTGTTCCGCAAGAACAAGATCACGTGGCTCAAGGGTCACGGCAAGTTCACCGGCAAGACGGACGCCGGCGTGCAGATCGAAGTGAGCGGCGAAGGCGAAACAGAAGTGGTCACGGCGAAGAACGTGATCATCGCCACCGGTTCGAAGGCGCGTCATCTGCCGAACATTCCGGTCGACAACAAGATCGTCGCCGACAACGAAGGTGCGCTGTCCTTCGACTCCGCGCCGAAAAAACTCGCCGTGATCGGCGCGGGCGTGATCGGTCTGGAGCTCGGTTCGGTGTGGCGTCGCCTCGGCGCTGAAGTGACCGTGCTCGAAGCGCTGCCGGAATTTCTCGGAGCGGCTGACCAGGCTCTGTCCAAGGAAGCGGCCAAGCAGTTCAAGAAGCAGGGCCTCGACATTCATGTCGGCGTGAAGGTCGGCGAAGTCACCACGACGGAAAACAGCGTCACGATCAACTACACGGACAAGGACGGCAACGCGCAGAAGCTCGAAGCCGACCGCCTGATCGTGTCGATCGGCCGCGTGCCGAATACCGACAACCTCGGTCTGGAAGCGATCGGTCTGAAAGCGAACGAGCGCGGCTTTATCGACGTGGACGATCATTGCGCGACGGCTGTACCGAATGTGTACGCGATCGGCGACGTGGTGCGCGGCCCGATGCTCGCGCACAAGGCCGAGGACGAAGGCGTGCTGGTGGCCGAAATCATCGACGGTCAGAAGCCGCATATCGACTACAACTGCATTCCGTGGGTGATCTACACCGAGCCGGAAATCGCATGGGTCGGCAAGACCGAGCAGCAACTGAAGGCGGAAGGCCGCGAGGTCAAGACCGGCCAGTTCCCGTTCATGGCCAACGGCCGTGCGCTCGGCATCAACAAGGCGGATGGTTTCGTCAAGATGATCGCCGACGCGAAGACCGACGAACTGCTCGGCGTGCACATCATCGCGGCGAACGCATCGGACCTGATCGCCGAAGCCGTGGTGGCCATGGAATTCAAGGCGGCGTCGGAAGACATCGGCCGCATTTGCCACCCGCACCCGTCGCTGTCGGAAGTCATGCGCGAAGCGGCGCTCGCCGTGGACAAGCGCGCGCTCAACATGTAATCGCGCGCACGCCTGACTGAACGCACTGGCATTTCCGGCATCACAAGGCGGGCGGGTTCATTCCCTCCCGCCTTTCTTTTTGCAGCAACACAATGAACGTCACCGAATACTACGAAAAAGAACTGCAGACGCGGGGCTATCAGTCCGACCCGGCACAGCGTGCGGCGGTGGACCGTCTGCAGCGGTGCTACGAAGAGTGGGTCGAGTACAAGGCGCGTCGCTCGAACGCGTTCAAGAAGCTCATCAATCACCCGGACCAGCCGCGCGGCGTCTATATGTGGGGCGGCGTGGGGCGCGGCAAAAGCTTTCTGATGGACAGCTTTTACATGATCGTGCCGGTGCAGCGTAAAACACGCCTGCATTTCCACGAGTTCATGCGCGAGGTGCATCGCGAACTGGAAGAACTGAAGGGCCAGGCCGATCCGCTCGACGAACTCGCGCGCCGTGTGGCCAAACGCTACCGGCTGATCTGTTTCGATGAGTTCCACGTGTCGGACATCGCGGACGCGATGATTCTGTACCGCCTGCTCGACAAGCTGTTCGAAAACGGCGTGCAGTTCGTGATGACGTCCAACTACGACCCCGACACGCTGTACCCGGACGGCCTGCATCGCGACCGCATGCTGCCCGCCATCGAACTGATCAAGACGAAGCTGGACGTGATCAACGTGGACGCAGGCATCGACTACCGGCAGCGCACGCTGGCGCAGGTGGAGGTCTATCACACGCCGCTCGGCGCGGCTGCAGACAAGGCGCTGCGCGACGCGTTTGCGCGTCTTGCCGCGGTGCCTGACGAAAGCCCGATCCTGCACATTGAAAAGCGCGAGTTGAAAGCGCTGCGCAAAGCCGACGGCGTGGTCTGGTTCGACTTCTCGACGTTGTGCGGCGGGCCGCGTTCGCAGAACGATTACCTGGAACTTGCAAGCCGTTTCCACGCGGTGATCCTCTCCGCCGTGCCGCAGATGTCGGCGCGTATGGCGTCGGAGGCGCGCCGCTTCACGTGGCTCATCGACGTGTTCTACGACCACAAGGTGAAGCTGCTGATGTCCGCCGCGGTGCCGCCCGAGCAGCTTTATGTGGACGGCCCGATGGCCAACGAATTCACGCGCACGGTGTCGCGCATCGTCGAGATGCAGAGCAAGGAGTATCTCGATGCACCGCGCCGGATCGTGGATACCTCGCTCACCTGAGGCGCGGGGTGCGCCGGCGGACGCCGAAAAGACTGCCGGAGATGGTTTTGCGATAGCTCGCTGCTTCCGCGCCTAGCGGACTAGGCCGAAAGGCCTGTTTTCAGGATTCGGATTGCTCCGATGTTCTGGTTGTGGACGACTGGCTATCTTTGTCGATTATCTGACAAAGGAGAAACCATGAATCCCTACCGCGACATCAACGACGAAGAGTGGCAACGCATCGCGCCGTTGCTGCCCGAATTGCGGCCGCGCTCGGAATTGCGGGGCCGTCCGCTGGCCAACACGCGCTCAGTGCTCAACGGCGTGCTGTGGGTGATGTACAGCGGCGCCACGTGGTCCGCCATGCCGCGCAAGTACCCGTCCTACCAAACCTGCCATCGCCGCTTCAAGGCCTGGTACGAGTCCGGCGTGCTCAAACGCGTAATGGAGCAACTATTCGGCGCCGCGAGCGAGGAACTGTGCGCGATGATGGAAGCCCGCATGCGCACTCATCCGGCCGCAGACTCCAAGTCCGGGGTTGCTGCAGAGAAGGCGCCCGCCCCGGTGGCACCGGCAGTCTACAATCCGCCGCCGGCCAAGCCTTTGCCGTCGTCTCCGTTTGCTTTCACGTCGCCTTTCAAACACGCTGCATGACGACTCGAATCGCGCAACATCGGGTAGAAAAAACGGCCGAACGATCATATCGTCGGCCGTTTCTTTTTTCGTCCGCGTCAGGCGCGGCTAAGGCACCGTTCTATTGCTGGCGAACCCACGTTTGCGAGCGTCCCAGCAGCGACACGCCGATGTATCCGCGCACAACCAGTTTGTTGCCGCCGTCTTCAAGGCGCATCTTGCACTTGTACAGCTTGCCGTTTTCCGGGTCCAGAATCTGCCCGTGATCCCACGCGTCGCCGTCCTTCTTCATGTCGTTGATGATCGTCATGCCGAGAATAGGCTGGTCCTTGCGCGCGTCGGTGCACGCGGTGCAGCGCCGATCCGGCTGGTCGTTCGCGCCGAGTCCCTTGATCACCTTGCCGCTCAGCGTGCCATTGCCGTCCTGCACGATCTGCACGAGCGCCTTGGGCTGGCCGGTGTGATCGTCGATGGTCTGCCAGGTGCCCACCGGCGTATCGGCCTGTGCCATCGCGGTGGCGGCACTCGCGAGCAGCACGCCGGCGAGCGCCGCCTGTTTCGCTGTGCGTAGCGCGAGAGTGCGGGCGCGCTGAGTGAGCTGAGCCAACTGCATCATTGTCTTCCTCCGTGAAAAAAAGATGGCGCGATCATGGTCGCGCAGCGTTGTGGGCACCGGACAGCCGGCACCGGGCATCGCGTGAGGCGTTTGCCTTGCGATGTCGCGCGATGCCCTGGAGGTCTCCTGACGCGCAGCACCCGGGCTTCGGTGCGCGGCTCTGTGCGGCCGCCTTATGTGATCGATGCAGAATACGTGAAGTGCGCGCGAAAGTGCGCGCATGCTTTGATAGTGAAGCCTCTAATCGGCTGCGGCACTTCGCGCGCGGCGCAGCCTTGCGGGTCCGGCTCAATTCAACTGGTACGAGAACGTGGCATTGATGCGTGGACTGCGTGACGCGCTTTCGACTGGAGCATCACCTAGCGCCTTCGCCACCGACAGATCGAGGCTGTAATACTTCGCGTCGCTGATCCGGAAGCCAAATGCAATCGACGCAAGCCGCGACGGCGACGGCGTCCCCGCATGCAGATAGACGCGCGCCATATCGAACGAAATGTACGGCGTGAATGTGCGCAGATAGGTGAAGCCCGGCGTGAACGCGCGGTTGATCTCGAACATGGCGCCCCAGCCCGAATCGCCGGACGCTTCGCCCGGCTGATAGCCTTGCGCGAAACGCTGCGCGCCAAAGGCGATCTGCTCGGAGGTCGGCAGCGAGACGGCGCTGTACTGGCCGGTTAGCGAAATGGCCGTACCGATCTTGAAGGGCCACTCGTTGGTTTGCGAAAAGCTTGCACCGGTGCGCACGAAGTTGATCGAAGCCGGATTGTTGACGCGCGTGCCGGGCACATTCGAATCGCCGGCCTTCGACGCGCCCAGAATGTCGAACGCCTTCGCCACGTTAAGGCTCGCGCGCCGCACCTGACCGGTTTGCACGCTCGTGTAGTCGGCTTGCAACTGCATCACGCGCACTTGCGAGCGCAGGCCGATCTGCGCACCTGTCTGTTGATTGTGGTAACGGTCTTCGTCGTGCGAGGCATACACCGACGCCGTGCCGATCACGCTTTGCGAATTGCTCAGGAGGATCGGATAGGCCAGCGAGCCGCCGATCTTGTCGTTAATCACCGTGCGCTCCACGTACGACGGCAAGCCCGGATTGTCGACCGGATTGCCGCGATAGTGCGATGCGTCGAGTTTCGCAATCAGGCCATTGCTGCCGATCGGCACGGTGGCATGCGCGGCCAGATAGGTGACGTTGTCGCGGCCTTTCGGCAGCAGCGCCGAGACGCTCAGTTGTTCGCCGAGCGCTGTAAGGCCATTTTCGGTCGCGCTCAGCAGGCCTTGCACGCCGGGATGATTGAAGTCGATACCGGTACTGACATCGAAAGGCTTGCGCTCCACGTTCAGCTCCAGCGTGGTCGCACCATCGGTGTTCTGCGGCGGCGGAACATTCGCGGCGACTTTCACACCGGGCAACAGCCCGAGCACGTTGATATATCGCTCGAAGGTCGCTCGTCGCAGCGGCCGGTCCGCGGTGATGTGATCGGCGATCGCGCGGATTTTGTCTTCCACTGCGCCGGCCTTGCCGGTCACCTTGACGGCGGACACGTAGCCTTCCACTACCGTGACGCGCACGACGCCGTCGTCGAATGTCTGTGCCGGGATAAATGCAAACGACAGCGCGAAGCCCCGCTCCTGGTAGAGCTTCGTCACGCCGTTGGCCACCTGGATCAGATCGCCGATGGTCGTCTCCTTGCCGACGAGTGGCGTGAAGCGCTGCGCGACGTCGTCGAAGGGAATCGACTTGACGCCTTCGACCTGGACGCGGCTTGGCGTGAGATGACGCGCAAGCAGTTCCTGGAGTTGAGGCGCTTGCGGCGCGACCTGCACTGTGACGTTCGGGCCTTTGTCGGGCGCCTTGATCTGCGGCAGCGAATCCAGCGGATTGCCTCCCGCCACCGCGGCAGGGCGCGACTGCGCATGTGCCGGCGCTTGCATTGTGCTCGCGGCGAGCGCCGCGAGCACGAAGGTCCAGGTGCTGCCGTACCCGAGTTTCATCGGATTGTCCTCGTATGCTGTTTTGTTATGCGAGCGTCTGTCGTTGCGCGGCATGGCCTTGCCGCCTGACAGCGCTCGATTTATGTATGGCCGCACGGAATTCGCCGTCCCGCCATGTATTACGTCATTAGCTGCGCGAAGCTTGAATGCAGTGCGAAAGAGGGCGCGTGCGACGTGCTACGCGGCCCGTCCGTTCAATGCCGTGTTGTGGCGTGCAACGCCGTGCGAGGCGAAGCAGCGCGCAACGGCACGGCGCGACGCCGTGAGGGCTCGCAAACGATGCCATGCGCGTCGCATCCAGAACCTTATGCGGACTACTTACGACTGACGGGCACGAGCCCGCCCAGTAATGTGGTCAATCCGCCCGCCGGACTGCCCGAGGCACTCGTCGAACCTGTGGCGGCAGTGGAGCCGGCAGCGCCGCTCAAGGTGTCCGTCAATTGTCCAACCAGGGCAGTTACGGGTCCGAGCGCCTGTGCGCCTCCCGCGCTGCTCGAGCCGGCTGCACCGCCCGTGACTCCGGACAGCGCGCCGGACAGCGCGCCGGTCACAGACTGCAGCGACGAAAGCGGGCTTGTCCCGCTGCCCGTGCTGCCCAGCGCGGAAGTCAGCGCGCCGAGGGGGGCGCCGTTCAGGCCCGAGCCGACCCCGGCGAGAGGCGTGCCGCCGAGCAGCGTCGACAGCGAGCCGAGCGGATTGCCGCCGAGCCCAAGACTGGCGAGCGTGTCTTGCAGCGGGCCGAACGGGCTGCTGTTCGAAGGTGGTCCGTTGGCAATGCTTAAGTTCGTGCTGCCGACGAGACTCGTGATCAGCCCGGGAATCGGCAGCACGCCGTTCGGGCCGTTCGGATTGACGAGGCCGCCCGCGTTCGTCACGGTGTTGCCGAGCGAGCCGATCAGCGCACCGGCATCTGCGCCGAGCGGGTTGCCGCTTGTCGAGCCCGCCTGCGAGCCCGCGGCGCCGAGCGTGCCGCCAAGCTGAGCCAGCAGACCGCCGAGCGGTGCGCCGAGGCCTGTCTGCGTGCCGACCGCCTGGGTGACGAGGCCGGCGGTGACGACGATCGGCGTGATCGCGGTACTGAGCGGTTGCGTGAGCTGCTGGACCGGGGCCGAGCCGAGCGTATTGCCGAGCGTGGCGCCACCCGCGTTGAGCGTGGTGGCGGTGGTTGAGAGTGCGCCGGCCAACGGCGTCGTGACCGGCGACAGGGGCGCAAGATTGCCGCTGCCGAGGCCGTCCACCGCGGTGCTCAAGCCTTGCACGACGCCGCTCGTCGAGCTCACCACCGAGCCGAGACCGGCCACCGTGGTGCCGACGGGATTCTGCGTCGCGCCGATCCGGCCGACCCCGCTGCTTACCGCATTGGCGAGCGTGTTCAGCGTACTGCTCGTGCCGGACACGGCGTCGCCGAGACCTCGCGTGACTTGCGGGCTCAGGCCGGGAATGGTCTGCGCGGCGATGATCGAGCCCAGATCGTTGGTGGTCTTCGCGGCGCCCGTGACGGCGCCCGAGGTGCCGGTGGTGGTCGTCGTCGTGTTACCGCCGCTGCCGGTCGATCCCGAGCCGCTGCCGCTGCCGGTGCTCGAGGTGGGCGGCGAATTGACCGTGCTGCCGCCGCACGCGGCCAGCAGGCCGGCGACGGCCACGGCGATCAGCGGCGTGCGCAACGACATGAAGGCCGTCGCGGTGGGACGGCGGTTCAACAGACGGGGTGTGGACATGTGTGCTCCTCAATGCCTTGTGGCAATCGTGTTGGCTGCTTGAGCGCGCCGTCTCTTCGAGATGGCGGCGCGCCTTCGACCCAGCCGTATCAGGACTACAGCATTCGGATCAGGCCTGAATGCCTGGATTGAACGTGGCTATCACGCGCGCGCACGGGGACATCGTCAGGATGTGGGTCGGTCGCGGGCCATCGCGTGAAATGTCGCGCTATGCGTGCTTCGTTGCCTGGTCCGCCGCCTCTTCTATTGCCTGTATTGCTGCGTGCGTTCTGCCGTGTGTCCCGCCGTGCTTTGCTGCGAACTTCGCTGCGAACTTCCCTGCGTGTGCGCCGGCGCCTACTTCTTCGACAATCCGCCGAGCAGGCCGCCGACCAGCGAGGTCACCGGCGCGAGCGGATTGCTCGCCGTGCCATTGCCCGAGCTGGCCGTGATCGACACACCTGTGGGCGCCGTGCCCGTCGTGCCCGTCGGGCTGGCGGTCGCCGCCGCGGTCGTCGTAGCCGTGACGCCGCCGAGCGCGCCCGTGACCGTCGACAGCACGCCTGTGACAGGGGCCAACGGGCTGCCGCCGCCGGCCGCGCCGCTCAATCCGCTAGTCACGCTCGACAGCACGCCGGTCACAGGCGCAAGTGGGCCCGCACCGCCCGACGCACCGCCGGGCGCGCCCGTCAATCCACCCAGCGCGCTGGTGACTGGCGCGAGCGGGCCGCTGCCGGCGCCGCCGGTCAAGCCACTCGTCACACTTGAGAGCACGCCGGTCACCGGCGCCAGCGGGCCACTGGCGGTTCCGCCCGTCAGACCGCCGAGCGCGCTCGTCAGCGGCGCGAGCGGGTTGCCGCTGGTGCCGCCCGTCAGCAGTCCGCCGACCGAGGCGACCGTCGTGCCGGTGTCCGTGACGGTGCGTCCGAGTGCAGTCGTGACGGGATTGCCACCGGTCGTGGCGAGCAGCGTGCCGGCGTGCACGAGTCCGCCGCCGAGCGTGGAGAGCAGCGTATTGACCGGTGCCCCCAGGCCCGTCGTTGTGCCGACCGTCTGCGTGGTCGATGCGACCATCGACGTAATGGGTGTGATGGCGGTGCTGAGTGTCTGCGTGACCTGCTGGACAGGGCCTGTCGAAAGAGCCGTGCCGAGCATGCTGCCGCCGTTCGTGACCGCGCCGCCCAAGGTGGTGACGGCGCCGCCGAGCGGCGTCGTGATCGCGGACAAGGGCGCGAGCGGCCCGCTGCCGACGCTGGTCACGAGGCTGCCTGCGTCCGTGACTGCGCCGCCCACGTGTCCGAGCACGCCGCCCACGCTCGATACCGTGGTGCCGATCGCATTGCCGCCGGTGCCGAGCTGACCGAGCCCTTGCGTGACGCCGCCGCCGAGCGTCGACACCGCCGCCCCGACTTCCTGGACGATGCCGCCTGCGGCCTGGGTGGTTTGCGTGTTGACGCCCGGCAGCGTCTGCGAGCCGATCACCGTGCCGACGCCCGTGACAGTCGAACCCACGTCGCCGATCACACCGCCCGTGTTGCCCACCACCGTGCCGACTGCATTGGCCACTGGCGTCGTGGTGGGATCGGTGCCCGGGTTCGTGTGCGTATCCGGATTGGTGTTGGTATTGGTATTCGTATTGGAGTTGCTGCCCGAGCCGGCCGAGCCCATCGAGCCGCTGCCGCTTGCCGTCGACAGCGTGCCGCCCGCCGAACCGCTGCCCTTGCTGCCGGTGCCCGAGCTCAGGCTGCCGGAGCCGCCGCAGGCGCTGAGAGAAAGCAGCGCTGCCACGCCCGCCGCAATTACCGTGCTGCGCAGCGCGCGGCTGGCCTTGTTTCCCGTAGATGTGGTGTAGATGTTGTCGGTGTGGATCGTTCGAATGTTCATGTCGCCTCGCATCGCATGTGTTGTGTTGTGCTGCTGCGGCCATCTCTGCACGACCCATGCCATTTCGACAGATCAATAGCGCGGATTTTCGAATGCGCGCCGAAACCCCTTGCCGAATAAGGCATTGCAAGATTGGATGGAGTGCGCGCTAAATGAGGAATTGTCAAAAAGACGGCCGCGGAGGGGCATTACCGATGGCTGCGTAACGTAACGGGCAGCACGCGCCGTTACGGAATCCGCCGTAACGTGTGCGCAAACGCACTGAAGCGCACTACCCGAAAAGATAATTAGTGCATCGATTCAAAGTTATGGTTAATACTATGTGCTGCAACGCACGAACAACCGTTAACCTATGTGCACGAGTAGAACACGCGAACACACGCGTCCGCGGGCAAAGCACAATTGCTTTAATAAGGTTGTTCGGCTATAAACTGCCACAGTTGCGCGGCATCACGAGGGAGGTGGGTTATCGAACAGACAGCTCATACACATCGGTTTCATCGAGAACGGCCGAACCGGGAGCCGCTACGACGCAACACCCCGTGCCGGGACTGAGAGACCAGCGGCGCGGGCACGCAGCACGGCCCGGCGGCACATAGAAAGACCAATAAATCGAAGATCGAGGGTAAAAATGAAAAAGTTCACCACAAGCTTTCTGAGAGATAACCGGGGCGTTACAGCGCTGGAATACGGCCTGATCGCGGGGCTGATTGTCGTTGTTATTGGCTCGACCGTGCAGGGGCTTGGCACGCAGCTCAATACTGCATTCCAGACGGTCGCCGGGCTTTTGCCTGCCATCAGCAAAAATTAATGCGATCGGCAGCCTGTTCGGCCAAGTGTAAGACGTTATTCATTTAACGCTCGCGCTGTTATTGGCCGACGGGGTCCCTGCCAGACAGGCGCACTCGGATTGCGATTTGCAATCCGAGTGGATTTATGCGCCCGTCAAAATCTGCCATGCAAGTGTCTATTGCACTTTTCTTATTCATGATCTGGTGTGCGTGTGTCGCAATTAGCGATTGCCGCAGCCGGCATATTTCCAATGCGCTTGTCGTTACCGGTTTGATAGCGGCGTTTCTGTGCGCCTTATTTGACATTTGTCCGTTCGGTATATCCGCGCTTCAGGCAGCGGCCGGTGCGGCTGTGGGCCTCGTCGTGCTGTTGCCATTGTTCGCGCTCGGCGTGATGGGCGCCGCGGACGTCAAGGTATTCGCAGTGCTCGGCGCATGGTGCGGCACTCACGCGCTGCTGGGCTTGTGGGCCGTGGCGAGCGTCCTTGCCGGACTGCACGCGCTGTGGGTGCTTGCTGCGGCGCGCCCACGCATGATGGCGTTGTTCAGACGTCGCGGGCCCACCTTCGAACTGGCAGGCCGGCGCGCCACGCCGTTTGCCGCATGTCTCACCGTGCCGTTGATGCTGTGGCTCGCCGCGCAGGTCTTTGCCGGAGGCGTCCGATGATCATGCCGACGCCCCTGCGCTCACAACGCGGCGCCACCGCAATCGAGTTCGCGCTCGTATTTCCGCTGTTCTTCTGCGTGTTCTATGCGATCGTGACCTTCAGTCTGATCTTCGTTGCGCAGCAGAGCCTCACGCTTGCGAGCGAAGAGGGCGCGCGCGCGGCGCTGAACTATCAGAAGGCAAACGACGTGGCCGCGGCGCTCACCTTGCGCGCCGCGGCCGCCTGCACCACGGCCACCAATATGGTCGCGTCGATGATCAGCACCGCGTCCTGCCAGACCGTACCCGCCGCGTGCAGTTATCAGCCCGCCATGACCTGCATTTCAGTGAGCCTGACCTACGACTACGCAGCGCATCCGCTGATACCCAACCTCCCTCTGCTGGGACTGGTGCTGCCCGCCAGTCTGAGCAGTACGGCCACGGTGCAACTCAATCCGGTGAACATCCTGTGACTCACGCACAAGCTCCCGTCCTGCCAGGCCCGGCTCGCTCTTTCTCGCATCGTGGCTGCCTCATCCCGTGCGCTTGGTGGCGGGCGCTGTCATGCTGAAGTTCACCCGCATTGCTGCGGGCCTCCTCATCGCCGTCGCGCTGTTGCTGGGCGTTATTGCCGTGACGCTGTTGCGCCGGCCGGCTCCCGCGCCTGTCACGGCGGTCAGGCAAAGCCTCTTTCCGGTCGTCGTGGCGGCGCGCCTGCTGCCGGCGGGCAAGCCGATCGCTGCCGACGCATTGCGCGTGCAGCCCCTGCCCATCAATCTGCACGGTGCGTTCGCCGAGCCGTCGCTGGTGGCCGGACGCGTGCCCGCCGCCGACATCGGCGCCGAGGCACCCGTGCTGGAGGAGCAACTATCGTCGGGGCTCGCCGAGCGGATCGAGCCAGGCGAGCGGGCGGTGGCGGTGCGCGTCGAGGAATCCAATGCAGTCGGCAACCGCTTGCGGCCGGGCAACTTCGTCGATGTGTTCTTCACCCTCAAGCGCGACGCCAACATGGGCGGCGGCGAGATCGGGCACACCCAGGCGCGGCTTCTGATGTCGAAAGTGCGCGTGCTGGCTTTCGGCAACGCGACTGCCGCCGGCGACACCTCCGGCGATCCTAACGGCATGGTGAGGACGGCGGTGCTCGCCGTGCCGGTTGCGGATGTCGATCGGCTGACCCTCGCCGAGAGCTCGGGGCGGCTCGTGTTTGCGCTGCGCAATCCGAAGGATCCCGAAGTAATCGATGCCGGCGCTTTTGCTCCGCTGCCGGCAGTACTGAGTACCTCGGCGCAGACGGGCGGCGGCGCACCGCACGGCGATTCGACGCGCGCGGCGGCGGGCGTCTCGCTCGACGCATTGTCGGGCGGCACGGGTAACGCGGCGCCGCGCGCGCCGGTCGTGCCGCGTCTTGCGCCGCCTGCCAGCCGGCTCGCGACCGTCGCGACTCGTGCGGGGGCGGGGACGGGCAGCGGGACCACAGGCGGCATCGAAGTGATACGGGGTGGGCGCGCCGAAACGGTCGCCCGATAGCGGTTTCAGGGAGCGTGCGGCCACGCGCGTCCATACAAAAATGAACAAACGCATTTTCGAGTACGGAATGGCGGCGCTGCTATGCGGCTCGTCGATGGCGGCGTCGCCGGCAGGCTTCGCCGCGGGCGGTGCGCAGCAGCTCGAGATTGTCGTGGGCTCGCAGCAGTCGCTTGCGAGCGGCCATACGCTGCGGCGCGTGGCGATCGGCGACCCGAGTGTCGCGGACGTGCTGATCATCAGGGGCGACAAGACGGGCGGCGTGCTGCTGATCGGCAAATCGCCGGGCAGCACCAACGTGATGCTGTGGGAACAGGGCAAGGACGCGCCGCTCACCTATGTGGTGAACGTGAGCTCACCGGCCGCGAAAAGCCTGCTTGGGCCGGGCACGCCGTCGGTCCGGGTACTGGGCGACACCGCGCTCATTTCGGGTAGCGCGCCGACCATGGAAGCACATCAGCGCGCCGTGGCGGCGGCGGGAATCGAGGCGCATCAGCGAGCGACGTTGGGCAACGCAGCCAACGGCGCTGTGGCAGGGGCGAGCGGTGGCAGAGGCGGCGCCGTTTCGGGCATGAGCGGCGCGGCCGGCGGCGACGCAACCAACGGCGGCGCGAGTGGCGCAATTGGCGCAGGTGTCGCACAGATCTACGACACGTCGACGGTCGCGACGCGCTCTGTCGTGCAGGTCGACGTGCGCGTCGTGGAGTTCAGCCGCACGGTGCTCAAGCAGGTGGGGCTGAACATCCTGAAGCAGAACAACGGCTTCACGTTCGGCTCGTTCGCGCCGTCCGCGTTGAGCTCGGCGACCTATGGCCCGACGCCTTCGTTCAATTCTGTCGCGCCGATCTCGTCGGCCTTCAATCTGGTGTTCAACTCGGCCACGCGCGGACTCTTCGCCGACCTGAGCCTGATGGAAAGCAACAACCTCGCGCGCATTCTCGCCGAGCCGACGCTCGTCGCGCTGTCCGGCCAGAGCGCGAGCTTTCTGGCCGGCGGTGAAATTCCCGTGCCGATTCCGCAGGGCCTCGGCACCACGTCGATCGAATACAAGCCCTACGGCGTGGGCCTCACGCTCACACCGACGGTGCTCAGCCCGCAGCGCATTGCGTTGAAGGTGGCGCCCGAGGCGAGCCAGCTCGACTTCGCCAACGCGGTGACGATCAGCGGCGTCTCGGTGCCCGCGATCACCACGCGACGCACGGACACCACAGTGGAGCTCGGCGATGGCGAGAGCTTCGTGATAGGCGGGCTGATCGATCGCGAAACCATTTCGAACGTGGCCAAGGTGCCGCTGCTCGGCGACCTGCCGGTGATCGGCGCATTCTTCAAGCAGCTCAACTATCAACAGAACGACAAGGAACTCGTGATTATCGTGACGCCGCATCTGGTGTCGCCGCTCGCGAGAGGCGCGACCTTGCCGGCCACGCCGGGTGAGCAGTCCGAGCAGCGCAATGCGCCGGTGTGGCGCTCGTTTCTCGGCGGCGTAGCGGCGCGCGACGCGGCGCCGGGGTTTTCGAAATGAGCGCGCGCAGCCAACCCGCGAGCCGGCGCGTGCGCGGGTGTCGTCGCCGGGGCTCGCGCCTTTTTCGCGCAGTCATGCGGCCGCCGCCAGCGCAAGACGCACGCGTGCAGTTTTGCGCCGACGCCGCGAGAGGATGGGCACGATGAACGCAAGAACGCACTCATTGACCGAGCGGACCGTCACCGACTGCTTCATGTTCGCGTCGCTTGCCGACGAACATGTGCACTGGCTGTCGGAGACGCTCCTGTCCGCCGGCACGGTCGAAGCCGTCACGCTCGACCCGACGATGCTGACGCAGCGTATCGCGACGCTCAATCCGTCGCTCGTCTTCGTGGATTTCTCGGGCGGTCGCGGTGCGGCGGCAAGCGCGGCGACGAGCGCCGTGCGAGCGCAGTATCCGGGGCTGCAGATCGTCGCAACCGGCTCGCTCGCCGAGCCCGAGAGCGCGCTCGCCGCATTGCGCGCGGGCGTGCGCGACTTCATCGACCTGTCGGCGCCCGCTGCCGACGCGCTGCGCATCACGCAGCAGGTGCTGGACAATCTGGTCGAGCCGGTAAGCCGCCATGGCCGCGTGACCGCGCTGCTCGGCGCACGCGTCGGCATGGGCGTGAGCACGCTCGCGACCAATCTGGCGGTCATGCTGCAACGGCGCGATGCGCAGCAGGGCAGGCAGGCGGCCTTGCTCGATCTCGGCTTGCCGGCCGGCGACGGCCTGCTGATGCTCAACGCGCGCAGCGACTTTCATTTCGTCGAAGCCGTGCGCAACCTGCGGCGCTTCGACCAGACCTTCGTGCACACCGCGCTGTCGCATCACACGAGCGGCCTCGCGTTCACGACCTTGCCGCCGAATCTCGCCGATATGCGCGAGATTTCGTATTCGTCGTCGATTGGTTTGCTGAACCGGCTGCGCGCCTTTTTCGATCAGCAGATTGTCGACCTCGGCGGCTTTTCGAACATGGAGTTCGTCTCGCAGGTCGTGCGCGCCTGCGACGAAGCGTGGCTCGTCTGCGATCAGGGCGTCGCCTCCATCGTGTCCGCGGTCGGCGTACTCGAGGCCTTGCGCGAGGCGGGCGCCGACACCACCAATGTCAGGCTCATCGTGAACCGGTTCGACGCGGACCTCGGGCTTGCCGCCGTGCGGATCGCCGAGCGCCTCGACGTTGCGCTTCTCGCGAGTTTGCCCGAGCGGCGCGTGGCGCTCGGGCAGACCGCGAACCAGGGCCTGCTGATTGCCGACGCCGCCCCGCGCGACCCGTACGTGCGCGCGCTCGAGCCGCTGATCGAGCGTCTCGCGGGTCCGGCGCACGTGAGTGCCTCCACGCGCGGCAAGTCGCCGTGGGCCGCGCTCAGGCGCTTTCTTCCCACTTCCTCCAGACGGTCATAGACGATGGCAAAAGAGATCGAATTCGCCGACAACGCGCCGTCGTTCGCGCACAGCCAGCAGTTTCAGGACATCAAGAATGCGGCGCACGAACATCTGCTCACGCGCATCGAGGAACTGGGGGCTGAGTTCGGCCGCTGGACCCGCAACGCAATCAATCAGTTTGTCGATCTGGAGATGGACAGCTTCGTGCGGCTGCGGCGCATTCCGATCAACGAGGTCGAGGTGCGCGCAATTGCCGACGCGCTGACCAAAGAGCTCGCGGGCTTCGGCCCCATCGAGGACCTGCTGAACGACGCGGCCGTCGAAGACATTCTGATCAACGGCTACAACGACGTGTATGTGTCGCGCCACGGCATTCTCACGAAGATACCGGTGCGCTTCGCCGACAACGCGCATCTGCTGCGGATCGTGCGGCGCATACTCGCGCCGATCGGCCGGCGTCTCGACGAATCGAACCCAATGGTCGATGCGCGCCTGCCCAACGGCGGGCGCGTGAATGTAGTGATCGAGCCGCTGTCGATAGACGGTCCTATCGTTTCGATCCGCAAGTTCCGCAAGGACCCGCTGCGCCCCGACGATCTGCTCGGCAACGGCACCTATAGCCCCGAAATCGGCGCGCTGCTGGAGGCGGCGGTCGAGGCGCGCTGCAACGTGCTGGTGTCGGGTGGAACGAGCTCGGGCAAGACGTCGTTGCTCAACGCGCTGGCGTTTCACATTCCCGAGCCCGAGCGTGTGGTGACAATCGAGGACACGGCCGAGCTCTCGCTGAACCATCCACATGTGGTGCGGCTCGAGAGCCGCCCGGGCGGCTTCGACGGCGCCGGTGTGGTGACGATTCGCGACCTGTTGCGCAATACGCTGCGGATGCGGCCGGACCGCATTATCGTGGGCGAGGTGCGCGGCGGCGAAGTGCTCGAAATGCTGCAGGCGATGAACACGGGCCACGACGGCTCGATGGGCACGGTCCACGCCAGCTCGCCGCGCGAGTGCCTGTACCGGCTTGAAATGCTCGCGGGCTTCGCCGGCTTCCAGGGTACCGAGTCGAGCCTGCGGCGCCAGATCGCCAACGCGATCGACTTCATCGTGCAGATCGGGCGGCTTTCAAACGGCCGGCGCCGCATTCTGTCGATCACCGAAGTGACCGGCCTGTCGGACAACATCATTGCGACCCAGGAGCTTTACCGTTACGAGCCGGTGTTGTCGGCGGACGGCGAGGAGCTCGACCAATGGGTGTCGCTCGGCATTCATCCGCATTCGCCGAAGCTTGCGCGCTTCCGTCAGCCGCTGGGTGGCGCGGGAGGCGCGGGTGGTGCAGGGGATGGCGGTTTCGGCGGCAGCGGGTTCGGCGGCGGTTTTGGAGGCGGCGACGGTTTCGGCGGCGGCTTCAATGTCTAGCGCAATGTCTAGCGCGGCGTTGATCTTTGCCGCGCTCGCGTTGCTGTGCGCAGCGGCGGCGCTGCTGATCCTGCAGCGCGGCGCGCAACGCAAGGAGCAGGTGAGTGCCGAGCGCTTTATCGACAGCCGTATGAGCGTCGCGCAGCCGGCGGTATCAAGCGCGGCCGCAGGGGCTGACGCAGGTGATGCGGCGCGAGCCGCAATGGGCGCAATGCCGGGCGGAGCGGGCAGCGCGGGCGCTGCTGCAAGCGGGTCGCGCAATGCGTCCGGCTTCGCTGCATCTTCGGGCACGGTTGCGGGCAGGCCCGCAGGAGCGGCTGCAGGACCGGCCTCCGCTGCCGCGCGTCGCGCCGCGTCGGCCGCGCCTGGCGTCGCGCTCGCGCCGCAAACGCCGGCCGCCGACGCCGGCCTGCATGCGCATCTGCGTTATCTGGCCGCGCGCGCGCGCTATGCAATTGCGGCGATGCTGAACCGCGCCGGGCTGCGTCAGGCGCGCGCGTCGCTTGTCGCCGTCGCGGTCCTCGTCATCGTTTTGTGCCTGCTGGCCGGCAGCCAGGGAGGGCCGCTCGCCGCCGCGGTCACGCTGGCGGGCTGCGCGGTGTTTCTGTATTTCGTGATGTCGATGCGCGCAAGCCGCCGCCGTCTGGCAATCGTGCGGCAACTGCCGTCGTTTCTGGACGGCATCGTGCGTCTGATCACGCTCGGCAACAGCGTGCCCGCCGCGTTCCAGGCGTCGCTGCAAACCACCGAGGCACCGCTGCGCGAATGTCTCGATCACGTTTCGCGGATGCTGAGATCGGGCGTCGAGATCGACCGCGCGCTTTCGCACGTGGCCGTGTTGTACGGCGCGCGCGAGCTCGAACTGCTGGGTGCGGTGCTGCGGCTTTCCGTGAAGTACGGCGGCCGCGCCGACGTCATGCTCGACCGCATGTCGTCGTTCATGCGCGATCTGGAGCAGGCCGAACGCGAACTCGTGGCGATGTCGTCGGAAACGCGATTGTCGTCGTGGGTGCTCGGCATGTTGCCCGTCGGCATAGGCGGCTTTCTGATCCTGACCAACCCGCGCTACTTCGGCTCCATGTGGTTCGATCCGGGCGGCCGGCAGATTCTCTACCTCGCGTTCGCGCTGCAACTGACGGGCGCGTATCTGCTGTACCGGCTCGCCCGGTTGAAGGCCTGACGATGCAGCCGAACCAGCTCTTCGCACTCGCACTCGTTCTGGCCGCCACGGGATTACTGCTGCTCGCGGGTTTGCTGATCGCGCGCCTTGCGGCCGCGCGCCGCAGCGCCCGCACGCTTGCTCACGCACTCGACGAACGCGCGCTGCACAGCGCGCCGGCCGCAAGCAAAGGCCTCCATGCAGCGGCCGCGTGGAATGCGCCGCCCACGTCGCCCACGTCGCCCGCGTTCCCCACGTTGCCCGCGCGTGGCACCGCGCCCAACGGCGCACGCGGGCGCGGCATGCAAGGTTTCCTCGAACGATGCGCGAGAGCCGGCACCCGCTGGCTCGATACGCCGGTGGGGCGGCAGGTCGTCGCGCAAGAGGACCGGCGGCTTCTCGAACAGTGCGGTTTTGTCGATGCCCGCGCGCGCGGTCTCTTCCTGATTGCGCGCGTCGCCGGCGCCGTCGTGTTACCGCTCGTCGCGGGCACGCTCGCCCATGCGCAGGTGGAAGGTCCGCGCTATGTGCTGGTCGTGATCGTCGCTTTCGTCTGCGGCGTGATGGCGCCCAAGGTGATGTTGCGCCGTCGCGCGGCCGCGCGCCGTGGCGCCGTCGTCGATGAACTGCCGATGCTCGTCGACCTGTTGCGGCTCCTGCAGGGCGTGGGTCTGTCGCTCGACCAGAGCCTTCAGGTGATGGTCAACGATTTTCGCGGCGTGCTGCCGGTGCTGTCGAGCGAACTCGAAATCGCGCAGCGCCAGTTCGCTGCCGGACGCACGCGCGAGCAGTCGCTGTCGCGGCTCGCGTCGAGCTTCGACAACGAGGATCTGCGCGCGGTCGTGCGCCTCCTGATTCAGGTGGACCGGCACGGCGGCGCGGTACAGGAACCCCTCAAGCAGTTCGGCGACCGCCTGCGCGAAACGCGCCGCGCGATGCTGCGCGAACGGATCGGCCGCATGGCGGTGAAGATGACGGGTGTCATGATCCTGACCCTGCTGCCCGCGCTGATGATCGTCACCGCCGGGCCGGGTGTGCTGTCGGTGTCGCACTCGCTGAAGTCGATGCATCGCTAGGAAACAGTAATGAAATTGATCAAGATACCGAAGCAATTTTCCCGTTCGACGCGTTGTGCCTGCGCGGCAGCAGCGCTGGTTTGCCTCGGAGCGTGCGCGTCGCAGCAGTCCGGGTACGGCGTCGGCCCACAGGCGGAGCGCGAGGCGCTCCTCGCGCAGGCGCGGCGCGATCCCGCGCCCGACACGCCGGGCATGTATCTCGGCCTGATCGACCGGATGCAGTCGCAAGGCCTTTACTTCGCGTCGCTCGCGCATATCGACGCGTACGAAAAGCAGTACGGCGTCTCGCCCGATTCGACTCTGCTGCGCGCGGACGCGCTGCGCATGACCGATCAACCCGACGCGAGCGCGTCCGCCTACAGACAGTTGCTGCACACGGCGCTGGCGGCGCGCGGTCATCGCGGGCTGGGCCTGATCGCGGGCGGGCAGGGCGACTTTGGGCGGGCGGCGAGCGAGCTGGAGCAGGCGGCGCTCCTCGCGCCGACCGATGCGACGGTGCTCTCCGATCTGGGCTACGCGCGGCTGCGCGCGGGCGACGTCGCGGGTGCGCGCGTGCCGTTGATGAAGGCGGCCGAACTCGACGCGGCCAATCCGAAGATCGTCAGCAATATCGCGCTTTTTCTGCTTGCGAGCGGGCAGGCGAGCGAGGCGCAGGCGCTGATGAACCAGCAGAAGCTCGCCCTCGATGTACGCGTCGCAATCCGCACCGACGCGGCGAAAGTCGCTGCCGCCCGCAGTGGCGCACGCGCCGGCTCGAGCGGCATGTCTGCGGCGCAGACGCAGACGCAGAGTCTGCTGGCTGCGCCGGCGGGCACGGTGGCGAGCGCGCACGACGCACTCGAACCGGCGCCGCGACTTCTGCAACGGTTCGCACAATGACAGGCGGCGCGGCCGCGGAGGAAAGCGTGACAAATAGCCAACGAAGTCAGATACGCCAACGCCTGCTCGCGCGCGCGTTGCTGCTCGTGCTCGTGCTCACAGCCGGCGGCGCCGGCAACGCATGCGCGCAGTCAGCGCTGAGCGGCGAGCCGCAGCTCGAGCGCAGCGAAGTCGGGCATGGCACCTCGGCGTGGCTCGCGCTTCAGCGCAGCAACGCGCAGGCCGCAGCCGCGCAGCCCATGCCCGGCGAACAGGCGGGGCTCGCGTATCGGCGCTACATGCAGTCGTTCAGATCGCGGATTCCCGATCTGTATGGATCGGCGTTGAAGCAGGGCAACGGCGGCAGCCAGGGTGCCGGCCTGACAGGGCAATTGCCGCAGAACTGACATGCGATCACGCGCTCCTGCCCATCGCCATGGCACACGGTCTCGCTCTACGCGCGTGCAGCGTCGCGGCGCGCTCGGCGTGGTTGCGCGCCGGCAGCGTGGCGCGATTGCCTTGCTGGCCGCGGTGTGGGTGAGCCTCGCGGTGATCGCGCTCGGCGCGGTGGATATCGGGCACTTCTATTACGCGCGCCGCGACCTGCAGCGTACTGCCGATCTGGCCGCCGCAGCCGGCGTGCAGCTGATCGGCAGCGCGGGCGGCTGTGCCGCGGCAGCGAACTCCGCGCAACTGAACGCGAGCGCCAACGGTCTGCCGGAAGACGGCACCGTCCAGTCGAGCTGCGGACGATGGGACCCGTCGGCCAACGCCGGCCAGTCGTATTTCGCGGCGTCGGGTACGCCGATCAATGCATTGCAGGTCGTGGTGAGCCGGCCGGTGCCGTTTCTGTTCCTGATCGGCCAGACGCGCGAGCTGAGCGCAAGCGCCGTCGCGCAGGCCACCAATGTTCGCGCGTTTTCGCTGAGCACGTCGATTGCGGGCCTGTCCGGCGGGGCGCTCAACGGGCTGTTAAGCGCCTTGCTCGGCAGCAGCGTGAACCTCGATGTCGGTTCCTATCAGGGGCTCGCCACCGCGCAGCTGAAATTGTCGGAGCTGGCCGCCGCCTTAGGGGTCGCCTC
>Ga0209796_10000563_pt1 | contig 22197 bp, 20 predicted proteins | sample AgamicOrSfrz_FD_187167 | JGI IMG/M metagenome (GOLD analysis project Ga0209796, IMG submission 187167) | Agave microbial communities from Guanajuato, Mexico - Or.Sf.rz (SPAdes) (version 2) | ecosystem: Host-associated > Plants > Phyllosphere > Phylloplane/Leaf | place: Guanajuato, Mexico...
AGGCAAGGCGATAGCCGACATAAATATATTGATACAGTCGATAAAAAAACCAGCAAGAAAAACACAAGCAATGCGATAGCGATACGTCATTGTGACCTCCGACGCGGAGTCTAAGGCGGCTTGACGTTGAGAGTCGATTAAATTAAATTAAACGCGGTGTTTACTTAAAATTAACAGTTAATGTTTAACCATTTAAACCGAATCCAGACATTTATCGCGGTGGTCGACTGCGGTTCCTTTACGCGCGCGGCAGAACGTCTCTTTATCAGCAAAGCCATGGCGAGCATTCATGTCAAATCGCTCGAAGAAGCGCTTAAGGTTCAGCTGTTAATTCGCAACTCGCGCGGTATTATCCTGACTGAAGCGGGCGAAGCGCTATACAGAGATTTCTGCGAAATCTTCATTAACATCCAGAACTCACTGGAAAATGTATCTGACAGCCATCGGTCGCTCTCAGGCGCGTTAAATATTACTTCAACCACGGAATTCGGCGAACAATATATCATTCCGCTGACTGGAGAGTTCTGCCAGCTACACCCTAACCTGGGTATTAATTTTTACGCAGACTCATCTCTGAATGATTTAGTTTCCGATCGCCTTGATTTAGCTATTCGCCTTGGCACGCTACGTGATTCGGAATTAAAAAGTCGAAAGTTAGCCAGCTATGATATTTTGCTGGTCGCCTCGCCTGAATGGCTGGAAAATAATCCATTACGCTCTATCAAGGATTTAAACACCGCACCCTGGATTGCTAACAGTAATCTACAGACGCCGACGCAGTGGACGCTGTGTCATAAAGACGGAACGTCCACAGAAATACGCGCCATAGCGAAATACCACTCCAACTCGTCAACCGCCATTAAATCAATGGCTATCGCCGGTCTTGGCGTTGCCATTCTTCCTGAATGGATGGTTCGCCAGGAGCGTGAAGCAGGCAAGCTGATTCAGCTTTTTGCGGACTACGCCTTACCGACTCAAGATATTACGATAGTTTATGCAGGCGACCATCGCATTCGACTTAAATGCCGAATTTTTATCGACTTTTTAATAAAAAAAATCAAAATATAATCCCCTGATCGCCTGAAATCAGTCCCTGCAAGAAAAGTCGCATTGACGCTTGACGCGCTCCGACGGGCACAATTAGGATATGATCGTTTCCTAATTTAGCTAAGCAGCGTGCCTGAGGCATGCATGCCGCCGTGTTCAACCCGCAGCGCTACCCTACTTTCATTGCATACAAGGAACAACGTCATGATCCATGGTTCAATGCCGACCGCGCCTGAGGGTTTCAGCCACAAATTTGCCACCGTCAACGGTTTACGCTTTCACTACGTCGAAGGCGGCGCGCCAGGAGAGCCGACAGTGGTGCTGATGGCGGGGTTTCCAGAAAGCTGGTACGCCTGGCGTCACGTGATGCCGCAACTGGGTCGCCGTTTCCATATTATCGCGCTCGATTTGCCCGGTCAGGGCGACAGCGATCGCCCGCTAGATGGCTATGACACGCAGACCGTTGCTCGCCGCACCCACGATCTCTTGAATCATCTGGGCGTCAGGCGGTACAGCCTCGCGGCCCATGACGTTGGCGCATGGGTCGCCTTTCCCTATGCGCATCTGTTCGCGCAGGAAGTGGAGGCGCTGGCACTGATGGATGCCGGTATCCCTGGCGTGACGCTGCCGGACAGGCTCCCGGCCGCCTCCCCTGATGCCTGGAAGACCTGGCACTTCGCTTTTCACGCCGTGCCCGATCTCCCTGAAATCCTGCTTGAGGGGCGTGAACGCGCCTATCTTGAATGGTTTTTCTGGACGAAAACGGCCAGTCCGGCTTGCTATGGCGAAGAGGAGATCGCCGAGTATCTGAGGATTTACGGCGCGCCCGGCGGCATGCGCGCAGGACTGGCCTTTTATCGCTCTGCGGCGCTATCCGCTGAGCAAAACCGGGCGTTAGCGCAAAAGGGCGAACTCACCATGCCGGTGCTGGGTTTAAGCGCCGATCAGGGGTCGATTCCGGATATGTCTGCCCTTCTGCGTTCGTTTGCCGCCGACGTCGCCGGAGAAACGATTACGGAGTGCGGGCATTTCCTGGCCGAGGAGAAACCCGATGCCGTCGCGGACGCCTTAATGCGATTTTTTTCACGCTGTGCGCAATAAGGAAGCCTGAATAGCCAGCCGCTGCTGGGGATCGTCATTAATTTATCTTCGACAGATCGACCCCGGTTGCATTTGGCAGGCACAGCGCAGCGGTTATGCCGATAAGATATGACGCGATAGCCAGCATGCCCATGGCATAGCCTAAGTGAATTTGGCTAGACAGGATGCCGACCAGCGCAGGCATAAGTGAGCCGAATCCTCGACCAAAACTGGCGCAAAATCCGGCGCCGCTTCCGCGTATGTAAGTAGGATAAAGCTCTGAAAAAGCAGGCGTCAAACCAGAAGCTAACCCGCCCTGCAATGCACCCATGAAAAATCCCAGCGCCAGCGTCATGTCCAGGCTAATAGCCGCAAACAGATACATGCTTACGACCAATATTTGACCCAGCAGGAAAACAATAATAGTTTTCCAGCGCCCGAACTTATCGCTTAATCTGCCATAAATAAAAGGGCCAATGAGTGAGCCGATAATATTGATCGCCAAATAGCCAGACATTGAGACAACCGGCAACCCTAATTCCAACCGCAAATAGGTTGGCAGCCAGGTAATCATAATATATGCCCCGCCAAATATGCCACTGGCGAGGATGGTCGCCGTCACGGTTATCCGGCGATGCTGCTGATGAAAGATGTCGGTGATTTTTTTCTTTTGCTGGTTTTCAGCGCTGTGTGCAAAAACAGGCGACTCTGGAACCAGGCGGCGAATGAACCAGACGAGAATAGCCGGAACGATACCGATAAGGAAAAACAGTTTCCAGGCAACTTCCTGTGGAAAGAAGTTAAGCAGAACGGGCAGTACCGCTAAGGAGATAGCGTAGCCAAGCGCATAGCCGCTCTGAATAGAGGCGCCGACGCGGCCGCGATAGCTTGCACGGATCACCTCGCTGATTAACACGCCGCCGACGACCACCTCCCCGCCATAGCCTAATCCCTGTAGAAAACGCACTGCCAAAAACTGCCAGAATTCGCCGCATAACGCGGTCAGCGCTGTAAAACAGGCTACCCATAAAACCGTTAACTGCATAACCCGTATGCGGCCCCAGCGATCGGCTAACATGCCCGCGCTCCATCCGCCGAGCGCGCTGCCAATAAGCGACGCGGAACTTAGCACACCGGCCTCCGACTTAGTCAGAATCGACAGGCTTAGTAATATGGGCATGACCAGCGAATAAATTGTGCTGTCCATTGAGTCCAGCGTAAATCCGCCCAGACAGGCCCACCACGTTTTTTTCTCACTCTTATTTAATTCACCATACCATCCTGCTTTCATCATTGACCTGCCATTGCATTAAAAATAAAAAAACCTCTCAGACAGGCGCTGAGATCGTAAGATTAAGTAAATGTAATTATGAAAAATTCGGTATCTGCGTGACGATGCTTAGCTCAATAACGGCATTATTCGCCTCGAATATTTATCAAATGGAATAAAACTATTTAGCCAGACGCTCTAACGCATCCTGCCAGGAGAAAGGGAGTAATTCCTGATAACTTACGCCCTTCTCAACCATTTTGGCCGGTAACTCAGCCTGCACTTGCTGGGTAGCCCGACTCATCAGCGCAGCGACGCCTGCATCTTGCAGCGTTTTGACGACTTCCCCCATCTCTTCCGCGCGTCTGACGCCATGCTCCGCCACCCGGCTAATAAAATAATGCGGCAGCCGATCGTCCCATCCCAGAGAGGGAAAGCTGGCGTGCAGCGAAGCGATGACCGCCTCTTCTACGCCATACTGCTTTGCGGCGCTGAGGCATTCGGTGGTGAGTGCTTCCAGACCCTTAATCATCACGCTACGACACATTTTTATGGCTGATACTTCTCCGATGCGTTTGCTGACGGCACGGGCATTGCACCCCATAGCGCATAAAGCGACGGCGGCGCGAACAGCCGCCTCGCCGCTAATGAGCAACGGTGTCTGCAGCCGTTGGGGCGGAACGGGAGCCATGACAGCAACGTCCAGATAGTCTCCCGCGCCCTCTCTTATCGCCTTTGCCGCCGCGCGTTTGGTGTCAGGCGCAACGGAGTTGAAGTCGAGAAACAGTTGTTCGCTCTGCATTAACGGCGCCGCCTGCGTAGCGACATCCAGCGCGTTACCTGCTGTGACCAGCGATAGCACAAACTCAGCGCCGTCCAGCGCATCCGCCAGCGAACGGGCTGGCTTTACCACGGCCTGTTCCGTTTCCGCACCTGGCCAGTCGCTTTGCCCGGTAATAAATTTTTTATCCCAGACGCGCACACTCGCCGCACGCGCCAGATCCTGCGCATAAATTTGCCCTGCTTCGCCAAAACCGATAATGGCTATACGCGTCATTTTCGACTCCTTATTTGCCTGACCAGACAGAACCGGGAATGGCAACACGTCCCTCAAACAGCAAACGCGCGGTGCGAATCAGCCCGCTGTTTATAACGTTGCCCGCCTCATCCCGCGTGAGCATTACGCTGAATTCACCTTCGGGATGTTCTATTGCCAGACGCTGCTCGCGCGCCTCGCTAACGTGCGCCAGCCCTTCCGTTACCGAACCCGGTATCAGACAGGCTGTCGCCACGCTGACCGCGCCCAATACGCCAATGGAGGCATGGCAGCGATGAGGGATAAAAGTGCGAGTGGCCAGCGCGCCGCCCTTTTCCGGCGTCGCGATGAGGGTCATTTTGGGGACGGTGCGTTTCGCTACGTCACCCAGGTTCATGCGTGGTCCAGCCTGCAAGCGAATGGACTCCAGCCGCGATTTCAGTTCATCGTCGCTGTCCAGCTGCTCACGGGTTTCCAGTCCGCTTCGTTGCAGATCAGCGGCGCGCAGCAATACCACGGGCATCCCGTTATCAATACAGGTCACGTCAATGCCGTCGAACCTGTCGCGCGCATTGCCTGTGGGCAGTAGCGAGCCGCAACTGGAACCGGCAATATCCTGAAAGTTCAGTACCTGTTCAGCAGCAGTACCGGGCACACCGTCGATCTTTGTTTCACCCTGATACTCAACGGCTCCATCCGGCGTTGCGATGCGCGCCTGGGCAATTTGACCTGTGTTAACCATGTAAATGCGCACTTGCGTAACCGCGCCTTGCGCTTTTATCAAGCCTTTCTCAACGGCGAAAGGCGCCACGGCAGCCAGAATGTTGCCGCAGTTTTGACCATAGTCCACCACCGCTTTATCTACGTTGACCTGTGCGAACAGGTAATCGACATCTGCATCCTCACGCAGTGAGGATGAAATAATCGCGACTTTGCTGCTCAGGGGATCGGCGCCGCCAACGCCATCGATCTGCCGCGGATCGGGCGAGCCCATCGCCGCCAGAAGGACCTCATCGCGCAGTCGCGTCTCTGCAGGAAGATCGCTGGCCAGAAAGCAGGCGGCTTTGGACGTGCCGCCACGCATCAGTACGCAGGGAATCAGGGTTTGCTTCATGGCGATATCTTCTGCAGCTCATCCAGCGAATCAACGTAGCGCAATCCTTTTTCCGCTAACTGCGCGCGCATTTGATAGATATCCAGTCCAAGCTCGCCGGCCGCCAGACGCACCCGCTTCCCCTCTTCCGCGGCGACGCGCTGCTGCGCAGCCTGCGCCACCGCGGCGGCATCGACACGCGGTACGATCGCTACACCATCGTCATCGGCGACGACGATATCCCCCGGATAGACCAGTTGGCCGGCGCAAATCAGCGGCACATTCACGGAACCCAGCGTTGCTTTCACGGTGCCCTGGGCATACACGGCGCGTGACCAGACGGGAAAGTTCATCTCGCGCAGCGTCTGGCTGTCGCGGATGCCGATATCGCCCACCAGCGCCACGACGCCGCGCGCTTGTAAGGAGGTGGCGAGCAGGTCGCCAAAAAAACCGTCATAACAATCTGACGTCGGCGCCACCAGCAGCAGATCGCCCGGCTGGCACTGTTCGACCGCAACATGGAACATCCAGTTGTCGCCGGGAGAGACCAGCACGGTGACGGCACTGCCTGAAACAGTCACATTTTGCTGGAGAGGCCGCACGCGTACATCAAGCAGGCCCTGTCGCTGCTGCGCTTCGTGAACTGTCGCCACGCCATACTGGGCAAATTGTTTGACTAGCGCGTCGCCGGCACGCTCGATATGACGAACCACTACGCCCTTTTTATTCACCAGGCTCATGACAAATCCTCCGTCACGCGCGGAAACAGGCTTTGATACCCTTCGCCGTGCGTGATGACTCGCGCTGAAGTAATGCCCGTATTGCGTTTCGCCTGCACGCCGCGCTGCATCGCTACGCGCGTATAGTATTCCCACAGGTGTTCCTGACCTGCCATGCACTGAATAGCTTCATATTTTTTATCCCAGACGGGGGTAATATCGAGCAGCACATCCGGCTTCCACTGACATTGTTCGGGCTGATGAGGCTCAAAACAGTAAACTGGCGGCGCGCCGACCACAGGTTCGCCCGGGCGATAGCCTTCAGCCTGGGCGATAATGCGCGCTTCCTGCGCGAGGTTGGCCGCCAGAGGATGGTCATAGTTATAGGGATCGGCAACTGAATGGGTCAGCACAAAGCGCGGCTGAATGCGACGATACACATCCGCCAGACGGAATAGCGTCTCTTTATCGGCACGCAGCGGGTAATCGCCTAAATCAAAAAATTCGATACTGGCGCCCAGAACGTTAGCCGCCGCTTCCGCTTCAGTGCGACGGTGCTGTTTTACCCTCTCTTCGGTCATGTTTCCTTTGCGCCATAACTTCGCTGATTCGCCGCGTTCGCCAAAGGAGAGGCAAACCACATGCACCTCATAGCCGCGTGCGCTGTGCAGCGCAATGGCGCCGCCTGCGCGCCAGACAAAATCAGCAGAATGCGCACTGACCACTAAAGCACTTTTTTTCACCGCGTCTTCCATTCTGTTTTCCCGCTGTTAGTTTTTTTTCATCCTGGCATGCGGCTTTTCTGGCGAATAATGCCTTTCATTGCGTCAGCTATGATTTTTATTTATGTTGTGATGACGATCCGATATTCAGACCTGATAAACATGAAAAACAGAAATGATGATTACGATATAAAAATCATGCAGTTAAGGTCTCTGTGCATGGTTGCAGACAAAGGGACGGTCTCCAGTGCCTCAGAAAATTTATTTCGGACCCAGTCAGCTGTTACACGCTCTATTCGTGATCTGGAACACACCTTAGCTGCTCCGCTTTTTGAACGGCACGCCAGCGGCATGTTATTAACCGAGTATGGGAAATGCGTTCTGCCGCGCGCGCAACGCGCTATTCAGGAGCTGCATCAGATACCAGGCCTGCTGGCGCGTTTTAAGCAGCGGGAAAGCCTGCGTGATGACGCCGAACCCGTCTGGCTGTTTAACGTCAGACGTCTGCAAATATTTTTACGTCTCTATCATCTGCACCATACGCAGAGCGTTGCCAGCCTGTTGGGCATCAGCCAGCCAGCTGTCAGCGCCGCGTTGAAAGTGCTGGAAAAAGGCGCGGGCGTGGCGTTATTTCAGCGTTCGCCTAAAGGGATGATCCCCTCCGCAGCGGCACGAGAAATGGCGCCGCCTGTCAGCCGCGCGCTAAATGAAATTCGTCATATCCCGGAAGATCTGGCGGCGCAGGCGGGCGTATTGCAGGGCACCGTCACCATTGGCGCGCTTCCGCTGTGTCGCAGTACGATTTTGCCCCGCGCTATCGCGCGCCTCGTCACGGCGCATCCGGCCGTTAAAGTGGTCACTAATGAAAGCGCCTATAGCGCCCTGGTGACTGAATTACGGGCCGGAGATGTGGATCTTATTCTGGGCGCGCTGCGGCGCGATGAGGGAGTGAACGATATTGCCAGCCAGATGTTGTTCACCGAAGAGTTAGTTCTCCTGGTACGGCCGCAGCATCCTTTGGCGGGAAAAACCCTGGCGCCTGCTGACCTTGCCGGCGTCCAGTGGATTTTACCGCGCGATAATACGCCGGCACGTCATCTGCTGGACCGTGCTTTTCACACGCTGAGCATGCCCGCCCCCGTCCCGGTAGTGGAGAGCGGCGACCTCGCAATTGTGCGCGGGCTGCTGCTCAACTCTGACATGGTGGCGGCGGTTTCCCGGCATCAGCTGGAATATGAATTACGCGCCGGCATTTTGCTGCCGCTGACCTTGCCATTATCCGATACGCGCCGCGAAATAGGCATCACGTTGCGCCATGCCGCGCTTCACTCTCCCGGTACGCTGGCGTTGATTGAATGCATTAACGCCGAGGCCGCTTCCTACGCTTCCTAAACGAAATTCATACACTGAATAGCCCGGCAACGCTCGGCAGGCCCCATTCTGGCAACTTTCGCGCTGTTGCTGGCGCCTGAGAGTATGCCAACTCGCTCACAATATAAACGCAACTCATACCGCTAAAAGCCTTTTTTGACAGACACCGGGCGCCGCTCTGCATACCGTGTAACAGCATTGTTAAAGATGGTGATGACGACAAAACGCCCCTCCGTGCCTTACAAGAGAGCTACCTCATGAACACAAATAAGCTGGTCGATATCAAGGCCTGGATTGATTCTCGACCCATTTCGACTTTTCAGTGGCGCGTACTGTTCCTCTGCCTGATTATCATTATGTTTGATGGCTACGATGCGGCAGTGATGGGTTTTATCGCGCCCGCGCTCATTGAGGAGTGGCACATTTCCCGCGCGGCGATGGGACCAATCCTTGGCGCCGCAATGTTCGGCGTCGCGATCGGCGCGCTTATCGCAGGCCCCTTATCCGATCGTTTTGGCCGCAAAAAGATTATTTTGCTCTCCGTTCTGATGTTCTCTGTCTTCAGCCTCATTTGCGCCTTTGCGGCGACGCCTTTACAAATGTCACTGTTGCGTTTTATCGCTGGCCTGGGCCTGGGCGCCGTTATGCCTAACTGCGTGACGCTGCTGGCGGAATATATGCCGGAACGTCGCAAGGGCGTGATGATTACCCTGATGTTTAGCGGCTTTAATATTGGCTCGGGATTAGGCGGCTTTATCGCGGCCGCACTGCTGAGCCGATACAACTGGACGGCCGTGCTGATTTTCGGCGGCGCCGTTCCGCTGATGCTGCTGCCCTTCCTGAGCCTGCTGCTGCCTGAATCCGCGCTGAATTTGCTAGTGCGAAAAGCGCCGCGGGCGACAATCGCCGCACTGTTGAATCGCATGGGCGGTCATTTCACGCAGGAGGCCGCGTTTGTCATTAATTCCCCGCGCATTAACCGCAACAGCACCATTTCGCAGCTGTTTCGTCACGGTTTCACCCGCGGCACGCTTATTTTATGGGCGACCTATTTTATGGGGCTGTTCGTGATCTATCTGTTGAACGGATGGCTGCCGACGATTATGCGTTCCGGCGGCATCTCGCTGGAAAAAGCCGCTATCCTGGCAGGTTTGTTCCAGCTCGGCGGGCCGCTTGGTGGCATTCTGGTCGGCGCATTAATGGATAAGTTACAGGCTAAATATGTCATCGGCGTCGTTTACCTGCTGGGCTGCCTATGTCTGCTGGCGCAGGGCTTGTTCAGCTTTTCGGGCACCGCGCTGGGCATATTTATTTTTTTCATCGGCATGTGCATTAATGGCGCGCAAAATGGTTTGCAGGTTTATTCCCCGGCCTACTATCCCACCGAAATCCGCGCAACCGGCGTAAGCTGGATGCATGGCATTGGGCGCACCGGCGCGATTTTAAGCTCGTCTGTCGGCGGGTTGCTAATAGGGGCGTTTCCTGAGCAGTCAGCCATTTTCTTTATTCTGGCCATACCCGCTTTACTTGCCGCGTTAAGTATCGTGCTACACCGTAACGTTTCGCTCGCGTTAAAAATTAAAGGCGCGGATTTAAATGACATTCCTTCGCTTTCACAAACGCTGAATAACAGATAACGACTGATCCGCTCAGCTGGATTAAATTTACAGGAATCACATTATGACCAATCACTTGCCAGAACCCTGTTTTGATATTGCTCATCTGGCCCACGTTGAGATTTATAGCGACAAATTTGAAGAGAGCCTCAGGTTCTTCGTCGAGGTTTACGGTCTTACCGTTTCGGCGCAGGATGAAAATCACGCATGGCTGCGCGCCTGGGATGATTATGAGTTCCATAGCTTAAAGCTTACCCGTCATCATACGACCGGCGTGGGACATATTGCTTATCGCGCCAGCTCGGAAGCGGCGCTGATGCGACGCGTGGCGGCAATCGAGGCCAGTGATTATGAGGTGCTTGGCTGGTCGAATGACGATCGGGGACATGGGCGCGCCTTCCGCTTTGCCGATCCTTTTGGTCACGTTTTTGAGATCTATTATGATACCGTTCGCTATCAGGCGGAACTGAATGAACGCCCTTCGCTTAAAAATCTGGCGCAGCGCTTTCATGGGCGAGGAGCCTGCCCGCGACGCCTCGATCATCTTAATCTGCTGGCTGCTGACGTGCGCGAGTTCAGAAACTTTATGGAAACCTGCCTCGGCTCGCGGGTAACCGAGATGATTCAACTGGATAACGGCCGTATCGGCGGCTGCTGGTTCACCATCAATAATAAAACTTACGATCTGGCCTGCACCGAAGAGCACGGCGGCGGTAACGGACGCCTGCATCATGTAACCTGGGCCACCGACTCGCGGGAAGAGATTCTGCGCGCGGCTGACATCTTCCTGGAAAATGGCGTTCACATTGAGACAGGCCCGCATAAACATGCGATTCAGGGTACCTTTTTCCTCTATGTCTGGGAGCCTGCCGGCAACCGCATAGAGCTGGCGAATTCAGGCGCACGTCTGATTCTGGCGCCAGACTGGCAAACCGTTGTCTGGACAGAAGCGGAGCGAAAAAAAGGCCAGGCCTGGGGGCTGAAAACCATCGAGACGTTTCATACTCACGGCACGCCGCCGGTGCCGCTTAAGCATTAACAGCCGCAAAAGCCGCCTGAAGGCGGCTGTTCCTGTGGCTAATCTCTTCCCCGCAGCGTTATGCGCGTCAGTTCCGACGGCCGACCTAACCTGATCGCCATGCCGGGCCAGAGGGCGGTGCCGTTGTTAACGTAAAGCTGCATGCCATCCACCTGATAAAGCCCTGAAACAAAGCCGCCGTTGGGTTTGGCAAACAGCCGGTCAAAGCCGGCGATCAGCCCGCCATGCGTATGGCCCGACAGCTGTAAATCGACCTGCTGCTGCGCATTCTGGCGCGCGTTGCGCGGCTGGTGGTCGAGCAGAATAACCGGGGCGTTTTTCGGCGCGCCTTTTAACGCCATCGCCAGATCGGGGCCGTCCGCATTTCTTCGTGATGCGGAGATGTCAGGCAGGCCCGCAATAACCAGCTCCGCTGCGCCGCGTTTAATAATAATGTGGCTGTTATGCAGGGTCGGCAGGCCCAGCGAAGCGAGGTGCTCGGTCCAGCGCTGCTGTTCGAAAAAATATTCGTGATTGCCGGTAATGGCGTAAACGCCATCCGGCGCGCGCAGATTACCCAAGGGTTCAACATCCTTTATACGGTTCTGCACGGTTCCATCAATAACATCGCCGGTGATAACGATCAGGTCGACGTTGAGCGACATCGCCCGCCTGACCATCTCTGCAGACCAGGCGGCGTTGAAGAGTCTGGTGATGTGCAGATCCGTCAGCTGAAGAAGCTGATAGCCTTCAAACTCGCGCGGCAGATGATCAATTCTGATAGTAACCTCTTTCACCGGCGGCACGCGTATCGCCTGCTGTACCCCAACGGCCGCCAGCGCCATAGCCAACAGCGCCGCCAGGTAACGCACCATCGGCGTAATCTCCAGCGGATGCCTGAACAAAAACGACATTAACGCCGCCGCGTCAATCAGCATCTGCAGCAGCGCAAGAAACAGCACGGCGCCGAACGCCCAGTTGCACAGAATAATCAGCGCGCGGGGCATCTCCGGTGAAAAGATGCCGCCCGCGGTAAAGCGGCTAATCAACAGATATTGCGAGGCCAGCAAAACCAGCGCTGATAAGACGATTTTCAACGCTAGCGGCATCGCTAACGGGATAAGGAAACGCACGATGACATACCAGCTCGGTATACTGAAAATCAGATGAAACATGGATCTTCCCTGGGTTACAGGCGCTTGTTCAGCGCGAAAAGGGGTTTGACGGGATGGTGTTACGCTTGCTCAGGAGTTGAAGCGTAGCACGAAAGCGACCGGTCGCTTCGTTATGATCTCTGACGTCGATGCCGGTGAAAGGGTTAGGCTGGAAAAGAGGGAATAAATAAGGCAGGAAAGGCGGGCTTTTCATGCTCGTCTGGCATAAAGCGATAACCGGATGCTCAGCCACGCCTGATTTCGCTAAGGCGTGACTGAAGCGAAGAAAATTACATAATACCGGCGACTGATTTCGCCAGCTGGGCTTCCAGCACCGGTTTAGCCTCTTCGAATTTCAGGTTGACCTTATTGGCGTTAGAGACCACGCGCGTCTGGTATTTCATGCGGTTGCCCTCTTCGCTGCTGGTCTGCAGCTTAATGCCGGCATTACCCTGACGCAGCGCGCCGATATTATCGGTCGTAACGGTGGATTTGCTGCGCTCGGAGATTTGCAGATCGGTCACCATGGTAAAGTTTACGTCCTCAACCAGCGCATCTGCCGCCATACCCGCCAGTCCGGCCGCGAGGCCAATTCCCAGAATAGCGCCGCCTGAGTTGCTGTTATAGGCGGTAATGCCGGCACCCAGCGCCGCGCCGGTAGCCGCGCCCTCATAGCCGGTCGACAGAAAGCCCTGTGACTGACGCAGATCCATTTTTTCTGCCTTAAGCACGTTGGCCTGAATCCAGTAATATGCTGTGTCAGGCGACGATGTCACGGTATAGCCTTTAGCGCGCAGATCCTGTGCCAGTAATGTCTGAAGATCGCTCATATCTTTATCTGACGTATTACGAACCTGCAGATAAACCGTTTTTTCATTTGACGGCTCAAGCCATACTGTCTGGCTCATCTGCGTTTTGACTTCGAGATTACGTTTCTTGATAGCCGTTCCCATTGCGCTACAACCTGAGAGAACCAGACATGATGCGACGACAGCCGCCATAACTGAATTGCGGTTTTTCATTTACTGCTCCTTGTTAAATTAAAAAACGGGACAGTCGCGCCCCGACGCGCACTCAGGTGATGGATATATTTGAAAACGCATCCTCTACCCACAGAGTGGCGGAATGGTTATCGGAAGAAAGGAGAGAAACTTAAATCTTTTTCATCGGTGTGGTGGGATCGCGCTGTGATTTTTTGCAAGCGTCGCGCACCCGCAGTCCGCCCAGCGCCAGCGGCATGGGTAGAATTGATAAAGAAAACGTCAGGATCTACACCTGAGCGGCAACGATAAGCGGCCACCGTGAGGGTTAGCCGTGATATTCTTCAGCCAGCAGCCCGAACACCCAGTCGTCCCGCCACTCGCCGTTTAAATAATAGTTTTGCCGAATCACCCCTTCCTGGCTGAATCCGCTTTTAAGCAGCAGACGCTTTGACGCAATATTTCCCGCCGTCACCGTGGCGGTGAGTTTTCTGTAACCCAGAGCATCGAACGCAAAGCGAATGATGGCGTTCAGCGACTCTGCGCCATAGCCTTTACGCTGATGATGAGCCGCCAGAATAAACCCGACCTCCGCCACGTCCGGGTTACGCTCAATAAAGCCGGTAACGCCCACCGGCGTCCGGCAACCTTTTTGCTCAATAACCAGACATAACCAGTGCGCCTCGCCTTTACGCCAGGGTAATAAGCGCGTTTGAAACGATACGGATCGTATTTCTTCTTCATCCCGGGGATCGGCTATGTACGCCATCAGGTTTCTGTCCTGATACAGCGCCAGGAAAAAAGGCCAGTCCTCTTGTTTTAGCGGCCGATAAACAAGCCGTTCTGAAGAAATAACCGATCGCATTTCGTTCCTTTCCCCACTGCCCAGCGTTAAACCAGATGATGCTGTTCAGACAAGATTCTGCCTTTTCAAATAGGCCGCCAGTCGGTGTTTGAATCGGCGCGTCTGAAAGCGTATTTCACTCCAGACATATAGCGGCGACTTAATGAAAATCTCCCGCTCTTCAGCACGAATTTGCGCGCATTTTTCACAGCGGAGACAGCTGTCGTAAAACCAGAAATATTCGTCCCGGCTTAAAAGCGCGCGGCAGTGCCTGCAGTAAGCTCCCATACATTCCTTATTATCTGATGCGTTCGCCAGCGGTCAAAACAGCGTTTAACGCCTGATGTTAACTGCGACGCTTTTGCCGGCGGCGAAGCACCCAATAAATAACTGGCACTGCCCACATCCGGCATATTCCGCAGTCTGACCTGTTGCCTCAACCTACGGGCACAGCAGCACTGGTAGCAATGAGAGTTATTCTCAAATATTACGCTCTGCGAGCGCAGGCATGGCTTTTTCGCTAAATAGTGGTTAAGGACGCGGCAACGGCGCCCGGGCATCACGCTGGCGGCGCGGCGGTTGCCAGCAGCGCAGGTGCGCAATCGGGCCAGCAGGAAGCAGGCAGACGGGGAAGCCTCCGTCCCGGTAACGAGACGGAGGCGAAGGCATTAACGCCTGGCGGCGCGTTTTTTACGTAGCCACAGCAGCGCCAGAACCGCCGCGACGGCAGCGAGCGCCATGCCGACGCGGGACAACAGCATCAACGGCGAGGTTTCTCCGCCGGCGCGCAGCGCTTTGACGCGTTCAGGCGTGATGCGCACCGCACTGTGCCCCATATCCTGCATCACATAGTTAGTGACCGCGGCAATCTGGCTATCGCTCAGCGAGCCGGCAAAGCCGATCATGCCCTGCTCTTTTTCCGGCCAGACGCCCTGCAGCACCGCCATCGCCACGTTATCCGCCGTGGGTTTATTCAACACCGGATGATGTTGCAGTGCCGGCAGCCCGTTCAGCCCCTGACCCGAGAGGTTATGGCACGAGGCGCAGCTGTCGCGATATACCCGCTCGCCCTCGCTGAGCCCCGCCAGCGTCTGCGGCAGATCGTTACCCGCTACTGGCGTCAGGCCTTTCACTGCGGCTGGCGCCGCGGCCTCAACATCGACCGGCAGCAAATAAGCGGCGATCGCCTGGCGATCTTCCGGCGTCATGCGCGAGAAGCTTTTGTCGATCGCCTCCAGCATCGGGCCGCCCGCCGTGGCGCCGTTGGCGGCATGACCGGTCGCGAGATAGTCCGCCAGCATCTGGCGCGTCCAGCGCGGTTTGCTCTGCAGCGTCGCGGCGGTGATATCCGGTGCGTACCAGGTGCCAAGGGATGCGCCCTGCAGGATTTTCGCCTGCTGCTCCGCCATCAGCAGATTGCGCGGCGTGTGGCAGGTGCTGCAGTGGGTTAATCCCTGCACCAGATAAGCGCCGCGGTTCCACTGCGCCGTCTGCTTCGCGTCCGGTTGATAGACGTTGCTGTCGGCGAAGAGCAGGTTCCACGCCGCCATGCTGAAGCGCAGGTTAAACGGGAACGGCAGCGCGGTCACTTCCGGTTTTACGTCGACCGGCTGCACGCCATGCATAAAGTAGGCGTAGAGCGCTGCCACATCGTCGTCGGTCAGGCGAGCGTAAGCGGTATAGGGCATCGCCGGATAGAGCTGGCTGCCGTCGCCGCGCACGCCTTTACGCAGCGCGGCCGCGAACTGCGCTTCGCTATAGTTGCCGATACCGGCGCTTTTCGACGGCGTGATATTGGTGCTGAAGATAGTGCCGAGCGGGCTGGCGATGGCATGGCCGCCGCTGAACGGCGCTTTGCCCTCTTCCGTGTGGCAGGCGCCGCAGTCGCCGGCGATCGCCAGATATTCGCCGCGCTTGATCAGCGCGTGCTGATCCGCCGCGTAAGCCTGCGCGGCGGCGACAATCAGCGCGCCAGCCGCCAGTAGCAATTTCCAGTACTTAACCATGTTGCGTCTCCTGCAGAATTTTGTCCGCAGTGCGCAACGCCAGCGCCATAGCGGTCAGCGTCACGTTGCAGGTGCCGACGGTGGGCATCACGCCGGTGCCGACCATAAACAGGTTCTCATGGTCGTGGGCGCGTCCCCACGCGTCGGTGACGCTGGTGGCAGGATCCCGTCCCATCGAGAGCGTGCCGGTAATATGCTGGCGGTTAGAGAATTTGCCGCTTTTGCTGTGCTTAACGTTAGTGGCGCCGAGGCGGGCCGCAATCGCGTCATAGCATTCGCGCGTTTTCTCGGTGCCCTTCACAACGTAGTCGTTGATATCCCAGTAGAGCGACGGCGTGGGCAGGCCAAGCGCGTCTTTGTTTCCGCTCAGGGTGACGCGATTATTGGGATCGGGGAGCTGCTCCAGCGCGTTTTTAATGCTCAGACGACGCGCGGCGCGAAAGCGGATCTCCTCCTGCAGCTTTTTGCCGAAATAGCCTTCCGCCAGCACCTCTTTGGTTACCGAGGCGACCTGCGAGGCGTTAGAGATATCGATGCGGAACGGCGCGTGTTCGCGGCGGAAATCCCCGTCGCGGAACTGCCCGATCGAGCAGGGACTCACCGGGCCACGGCCCGGCCAGATCTCTTCGTCAACGTCGAAGGTGACGCCGATCGCCGGATGGTCACACAGGTTGCGGCCGACGTTGTCGCGCGCGTTGGCAATCCCCTGCGGGAATGTGCTGCTGGTGGACATCAGCAGCAGCTTCGGCGTTTCGATTGCGTTGGCCGCCAGCACGAAGGTTTCCGCGGTCACGCGATGGCTGACTTTATTCCAGTCATAGTAATTCGCCGCCGTAATTCGGCCCTGCGCGTCATGCTCCAGCTGATAGGCCACCGCTTCGGTGATGACCTTCACGCCGCTGTTCTCCGCCTGCTGCGCCGCAATACCGCCATGATACTGAGCGTCGATCGGGCAAACCGGCATGCAGTTGTTATTGCCGCAGCAGGCCGGGCGGCCATCAAAGCTGCGGCTGTTGCGGCCGGTGCTGTCGTCCAGCACGGTAAAATCGGGCGCCAGGCGCGCGGTGACGCGCTGCTGCAGCCACGATGCCGGCACCCGTTCCATCGGGTAGGGCTTGCTGCGCGGCGAGCCGTTATCCGGCGAGCCGCCGACACCGGCAATCGTTTCGGCCTGATAGTAGTAATCCTCCAGGTCCTCATAGCCGATCGGCCAGTCCTTGCCGACGCCGTACTGGCTGTGCTGGCGGAAATCGTTCGGCACAAAACGCCACAGCTGCGCTGCCCAGTGCCAGCTCGTACCGCCGAAAATGCGGATATACTGCGCTGCAAAAGGATGCGGGCCAGCCTGATGCAGATAGTCGTTCGGCTCTGGGGTATAGCGCGGCTGCGGCGCCATCGGCGAGAACGGATAAGGCGACATAAAGTCAGATTTAAAGGCGGACGCGCGGAAGCACTCGACCAGCTGGTCGCGGCCCACTTTCGGGCCCGACTCCAGCAGCAGCACCGATTTACCGGCTTTGGCCAGACGCGTGGCGAGCAGCGATCCGTTGACGCCCGCGCCAATCACCACCACGTCGGCGGAATAGTTCTTATTCATTGACGACTCAACTCTCTTTATCAGGGCCGTTGCGCCCAGCTGCCTACAGGACCGTAGGAAAAACCTGGCGGCACCAGCTTGTCGCTCACCAGCTGACTGGCCAGCGTATTGACGTAAGTGACATAGAGGGCGCGCTCGCCCTTGCCGACCACGCCGTTGTACCAGCCGCCGAGGATCGCCTTCGCCAGCTTTTCGCTCTCCGCATCCGCCTCGGCAAACGCAAGGCGATCCTGTTGCAGCAGCGCGGGCTGGCTTTGCAGCAGATGGTTTAACTGCGCCAGCCCGCTGACGAAGCCTTTCTGCGTCTGGTCGAGCGCCAGCATCAGCGCATGCGCCACGGTGGCGTTGAGATCCGCCTGCTGGGTCAGCAGGCGCGAAACCTGGAGGAATTCATCCAGTCCCGCGAGCGGCGCCTGCGGCTGTGCGGCCTTAAGGGGCGGCAGCGACAGCAGCTGACCGCCAGCGCTGGCGATTGCCACCAGTCCGGCCAGCTTTAGCACGCGGCGGCGTGAATAGTGCGTCATAGTATTTTTCCGTTAAAACGTCGCCCCCCATACCGCGGGCGACAAAATCAGATTCGTTTAGCAGCAGTGCTTACGACGTACCATCAGCCAGACCAGCAGCGCGATTGCCGCCAGCAGGCGCTGCCCAACGCCGTCGTCCAGTTGATGATTCACCAGAGGCCGGGAGAGCGGCATAAAAGGAATAAAATTGGTCGAGGATGCGGCTAACGCGAAGCGCAGCAGAGCTGAGGTGACGGCGCCGCCGGCCATAATCACGGCGCCGGAAAGCAATATTCGCCGACGTGACAAATTGACCCGGCCAGGCGGCAGATCGTATGAAGAACGCATGGCGTATCCCTGTAAAAGACAATGCTCAATATCATCTGAAGATGACGATAAATATATTTTTTAATAAACAGACAGTACCATCACGGAATAATCGCCTCCTGTAATGAACCCTGCCTCTTTTATTATTAATATAGTTATAATTACATTAAATAAAACCTAAACAAATATCATAAAAAATTAACTTTTCATTATCCTTTCCGATCATGTCAGACAGCAGCACGCCGTTGCAGGCTTACCTGAAAAACATTATCAGCTTACGTGATAATCACGCTTATTTTACTGACAAGGTTGATTAAAATAGCACCGTTAAGCGGCATGCTTTCACCAGACCTATTATTCTGAACTGCGCGTCCGATAAAAAATAACGCATTCCGCTCGCCGCAAATAAAAAACCCGGCCATTTGGCCGGGTAGTCTGTCGCAGGCAAACTGCGGTCGTTCTCTTGTCAGGTTGGGTTAAAACCCTTCGAGCACGATTTTGCCGCGCGCCCGGTTGCTCTCGATGAGCGCATGGGCGCGACGCAGGTTTTCCGCGTTGATGGCACCGTAATGCTCGCCTTTCGTGGTGCGCAGCGTGCCATCGTCGATCAGGCGGCGCACGTTTTCCAGAATCTCATTCTGGCGCGCCATATCCGGCGTCTGGAACAGCGAGCGGGTAAACATCAGCTCCCAGTGCAGCGAGATCGCTTTACGCTTCAGCGGCATCGCGTCGAGGGTGTCCGGATCGTCAATCACCGCCAGACGGCCCTGCGGCGCCAGCACCTCGACGATCTGCTGATAGTGTTTGTCGGTATGGGTCAGGCTGGCGACATAGCGAACGTTCTCAACGCCGATTTCGCGCAGCCCTTCCGTCAGCGGTCGAGAATGATCGATAACGTCGTGTGCGCCCAGTTCGCGCACCCACTCGGCGGTTTCAGGACGCGACGCGGTGGCGATAACGCGCAGCCCGGTCAGCTTGCTGGCCAGCTGCGTCAGAATCGAACCGACCCCGCCGCCCGCGCCGATAATCAGCAGCGCTTCGTTCTCATCTTCTTTCACCTCAAGGCGGTCGAACAGCAGCTCCCAGGCGGTCAGCGAGGTCAGCGGCAGCGCGGCGGCATCGGCGTTGCTCAGCGAAGCAGGCTTGTGACCGGCGATACGCTCATCCACCAGGCCATATTCCGCATAGGACCCGGGGCGATCGATGGCGCCGGCGTAAAAGACCTCGTCGCCCGGCTTGAACCGGGTCACGCTCTCGCCGACCGCTTCTACCGTGCCGACGGCGTCCCAGCCGACAATGCGCGGCTGCTGCGTCGGCGCGTTATTGCGCACTTTGGTATCGACCGGATTGACGGCGATCGCGGCGATTTTCACCAGCAGATCGTGCGCGCCCGGCTGGGGCTGCGGCAGCGTGGTGTCGTAGAGCGATTGCGGATCGGCGATCGGCAATCCATTCTGGCTGTAGACGATAGCTTTCATCTCTGTTCCTTTTTGCAGTGATAAGTTTGCTGATGCTGGGTAACAGCATAGGCGGCCTGCGCCGGGAGAAACACCTGCTGACGACAGCAGCACTTTCACTGCCGGAGTGAAAATAGCGCTACATCGGCAGAAAACGGTGTCAAATGAAGCGGATAAAAAAACGGCAGTCGCGCACTTATGGATGTACAGACGTCTAGATGTAGATTATAGTCGTTTCCCTACGACAAAAGGGATCTGGCTTATGAACAAAAAAGTGCTTTCTATTCTGCTGGCCGCGTCAGTTACGCTGCTTAGCGCCTGTAATAAAGACGACGACAGCAAAATCAAAGTGGCTATTAATACCGGCCCGGACCAGACGTTATGGGATACCGTTAAACAGGTGGCGCATGACAAATACCATCTGGATGTCGATGTCGTGGCGTTCAATGACTACGTGCAGCCGAATGAAGCGCTGTTCAATAAAGATGTCGACGCCAACGCCTTCCAGAGCCTGCCCTATCTGGAGATGCAGTCTAAAGAGCGCGGCTACCATTTCGCCGTGGTCACCAATACCTTCGTCTTCCCGATCGCCGGCTATTCGCGCAAAATCAAATCGCTGGATGCCCTGCCGGACGGCGCCACTATCACCATCTCTAACGAAGCGACCACGCTGGGCCGCAGCCTGCTGCTGCTGCAGGCGCAGGGTCTGATCAAGGTGAAACCGGAAGCGGGCCTGCTGCCGACCACGCTGGACGTGACCGACAACCCGAAAAAACTGAAGTTTGTCGAGGTCGATACGCCGCAGCTGGCGCGCACGCTCGACGATCCGCAGGTTTACGTTTCAATTATCAATAATAACTTCGCCGCGCTGGCCAATCTCTCCGCCTCGCGCGACGGCATGTTTATGGAAGGGAAAGCCTCGCCGTACGTGAATGCCATCGTGGCGCGCGAAGATAATAAAGACAGCCCGAATATCCAGAAGCTGAAAGAGGCGTTCCGCTCGCAGGAAGTGCTGGATAAAGCCAACGAGCTTTATAAAGGCGATATTATCAAAGGCTGGTAAAACCGCTCCCGCCTCCGCATACCCTACAGGTTGCGGAGGCGTTTCGCTCTCTTATTCAGGCATGTCAAAAACAGCCAGAATGTAATCAAATGAAAATATCTTCGCTAAATCCTCGTTAAGTTATCAGCCGCTGTTTCTATAACATCTCATTAGCAATTAAAGCTAAAACGCATAACAAATTCTGACGTTTATTACTTTCGTACGACCGAAAATAAAGATAACCGTGCGTTAATCCCTTAAGGAGTCGGCTAATGAAAGAGTTAGTGCAAGATGTTTTATCCATTTTCTCTCCGCAGAGCGTGAATCCCGTGTTGATTCGGACGGGCCTCACTCAGCGTGAAATCGCTTCCGTTCAGCCCTTCGCCGTGACTTCGGTCAGCTGGGCGACCTCTATGGAAGAGCTTAACGCCGCGTTTGCCCATAAAGCGCATGAAGCAGGCGCCGTCGGCTACCACATTAGCGATGTGGAATCGCACAAAGCGGGCAGCGATGGCCAGCCGCTGCTGGCGGCGAAAGCGACGCTCTATCATATTCCTGACGACAGCGACAATGCGCCGGCGGCGGCGGGATTTATATTGTAATCCGTCTGAATCGGCGCAGGCCTTAAATACCGCCAGCTGCCTTCTGTCTCTCATAAAACGCCCTTCGCTTTCAGGCTCAGGCGGCCCAGGCCGCCGCAGCCTCTACCCTGCTTTTTGCCTCCCGCGCCTCAGTCAGCGCATATCCCTGCTACCCTTTGACGACTTACCGGCTAGCTGCGCAGACGGCGAGTCGGCAGAACGACACTTTTTATGGAATCTCTTTTTGTGGGAGCGTTATGACGTCTAAAGGAAAGGAAAAGAGCGGCAATTTACCGCATCGCAGCAACCACAGCGGCGTGAACGTTCAGGGCGCGAGAACGCATAACCTTAAAGATCTCTCCTTCACTTTTCCCCGTGACGCCATGGTAGTTTTCACCGGCGTTTCGGGATCGGGTAAGTCGTCGCTGGCGTTCGACACACTCTATGCAGAGGCGCAGCGGCGCTTTATGGAATCGGTCGCGCCCCATGCGCGTCGCCTGATAGATCAGGCGGCGGCCCCGGACGTAGACAGTATTGATGGCCTGCCCCCGGCGGTTGCGCTGCAGCAGAGCCGCGCGGGCGCGCAGGAGCGCTCCACCGTCGGCAGCCTGACGCGCGTTTCTGCGACCCTCAGACTGCTCTACTCCCGCGCGGGGAAGCGGCCTGACGACGTCGCCTTTCTGGCCGCCGAATCTTTTTCGCCTAACAATCCGCAGGGCGCCTGTCCCGCGTGT
>Ga0209796_10000565_pt1 | contig 22136 bp, 21 predicted proteins | sample AgamicOrSfrz_FD_187167 | JGI IMG/M metagenome (GOLD analysis project Ga0209796, IMG submission 187167) | Agave microbial communities from Guanajuato, Mexico - Or.Sf.rz (SPAdes) (version 2) | ecosystem: Host-associated > Plants > Phyllosphere > Phylloplane/Leaf | place: Guanajuato, Mexico...
GACGAAGCCGTTTGACTTAGGCGAGCTGATTGCACGCATTCACGCACTTATTCGGCGTGTCAGCGCGCTGCATATAGACGTCGTCAAGCATGGCCGCGTTCGATTTTCATTGTCTAGCGGTACGGCTTGGCTCGACGATGAGCCAGTTCTGCTCTCGAGACGAGAGACGATGTTGCTGGGCGCACTTCTTCGGCGTCCGCAAGCCGTGTTCAGTGCCGACCAGCTGAGAGATCATCTCTATGGCACCAGCGACAACGTTGAAAGCAATGCGCTAAGTGTCCATATTCACCATCTCAGACGTAAATTCGGCTCACAGATCATCGAAACCGTACGGGGCCTCGGCTACCGCCTAGGAAAGGTCGAATGATGCCTCGTTTCGGAAGTCTGCGATTCAGATTATTCGCCATTATCGGACTTTCTACGGTTGTCCTTTCGGGTGCGGCAAGCGTATGGATGTTTTTCGCAGTTCGGGCCGATCTCACGCATGCGCTGGACGCCCGGCTGGCCGCGTCCGCGCGTATGGTGGCAGGTATGATCTCGTCGCCGCTGGGCACGTCAAAACGTGGACTCGGCCGGGAAAGCCAGATGCAATCTCCATTTGTCACTCCGCACGGAGACAGCGTGGCATGCGAAATCAGCCTGACGGAAAACGGTAAGGTTATCCAAACAATCGCTCGAACAGCCGATTCGCCTCGAGACGCAAACCTTCCTGCGGGATTCTCGATGTTGACATCTTCCGGCGAGAGTTGGCGGACTTATGCCCTCGTGGAAGGCAATATTCGCATTCAGACGGCCGACCGGATGTCTTCTCGCAGCGGTCTAGTACGCGACGTTGGTTTCACAGCGCTAATTCCGTTTTCAGTTGCATTCGTCGGCGTCTTGACGATGATTTGGGTCGGCGTTGAACGAGGGTTGGCGCCGTTGGAGCGCATCCGGCGAATCGTTGCTGCGCGCTCACCGGGCGACGATAGTCCCGTTTCGTTCCCAAAAGTGCCCTCTGAACTGCGACCGTTGACAGACACGATTGAGCAATTGGTCGCTCGTATGTCGAGTGCAATTGTCCGCGAGCGTCAGTTCACCGACGCAGCTGCGCACGAGCTGCGAACTCCGTTGGCGGGTTTGAAATTGCATCTGCAGGTTATGCAGATGGCGATCGAGACCCGCGCTAGTTTGACTGAGGTCAACACATCGGTTACGCATGCTCTGAGCGACGCCGTTCGCATGCAACATGTTTTGGATCAACTGTTACGTCTTGCACGAGTAGAGACGACACCAAACGCCGCGGAAGCGACGGAAGTTGGTAACGTGTGGAGTGCTGTCACCGGGGTCATTGATCAGATTGGAAATCTGCGTTGCGCCGGTGACCGTGTAAGGGTGCAAAGCTGTCTGGCAGCGAAAACGACCGCCGCTATCCCGGAGGTGCTGCTGCAGATGGCGTTGCGCAATTTGCTCGACAACGCGTTGACTTACTCCCCGGCTGACACGTCGGTGCTGCTAGCAATCAGTCAGACTGCGGATGGCGCTATCGCTTTTACCGTGAAAGACGAGGGCCCTGGCTTGACCGAGTCGCAGCTTTCGAACGCAACTCGACGTTTCTGGAGAGCGAGCGGTGACGCCAAGGGTAGCGGTCTTGGGCTAGCCATCGTGTCGGCAGTTGCACATCGAGTTCGGGGGCAGCTTTCACTCAGTAACCGTGTCGACAGGTCCGGTCTCATCGTCACCCTGTCGGTGCCTGGAGCTGCTAAAAACTCGCCTCGGGAAAATTTCAGCCTTGAACTAATCGCGACTGACCAACTAGAGGAAACATGCAGCTGGGGCCGTTCGTAATACCGATGTCTTTGTTGATGTTCGTTGTCAGCGTGGCAGTCATGTTTCTCGTAGGAAAGTTACTGGAAAAGCAATGCGGCTTTATCCAGACTGACCTCTTCCTAATCCTGCTAACTGGCGTGATTGCAGCGCGCCTAGCATTTGTAATTCTTTTCTTTTCTCAATTTGAGCAAGCAATGTGGAAGATTCTTGACATTCGTGATCTTGGGTTTGAGTCGCTCGTGGGCGTGGCTGCTGCTGTAGCTGCCGCTGCGTGGCTCATGTTCCACGAGCAGCGAAAACGAGTGGCGCTTACGCTCGCCCTAGTCTCTGGAATTGTCGCTTTCACAACGGCTCGTGCTTTCACCGATGACAGGCAAACGCCGCAGTCGTTGCCAGTCACAGATCTGGCCTCCATAGACGGAGCGAGTTCACCACTAAGTCCTAATGGCCAGCCGACGGTTATCAATCTTTGGGCGACATGGTGCCGACCATGCCAAGCGGAGCTTCCCGTTTTCGCGCGGGCGCAGGCGGAAATGCACGACGTTCGCTTCATTTTTGTCAACCAGGGCGAGCAGCGCGCAGCAGTAAAAGAGTATCTGACGTCTCGTTCCATTGAGCTCAAGAATGTATTCCTCGACCCGCAGATAACGCTTGCTAAGCAGGTTCACGCGCTCGGCTTCCCGACAACGCTGTTCTATGACGGGCGTGGAAATTTGCTCTCGGTGTCACTGGGTCCCTTTTCAGGCGCAAATCTGAATATGGAGGTCGAGCGGATCTATGGGATAAAAAGGTAGTTACCGCGTCGATTTTTCAGATGCTTGCACAGCGGCAAGATTCTTCGTGTGAGAAGGCCAACGAGTAGCGACTCCAATGGTCGGAGACGACGAGATGTGGCTTTCTAGGATGTTTTGTTGATTTGGATTGCAAACGTGTATGACAGCAGGGTATTCACTTTGACCATTTGCTGCTGTAGGTCGCTTTCCTCCGGAGTTGAAAATGAGTGATGTAGAAGATTTCGAATTTGTGTTTTTGGGCGGTGGCAAGGGCGGAAAGTCGCTTGCTATAGAGTTGGCGAAGGCAGGCCACCGCGTCGCGGTGATCGAGCGCGGAATGATCGGCGGGTCATGCATAAACGTCGCATGCATCCCCACGAAAGCGCTTATCCGCAGTGCGCGAGTAGCAAATGTTGCTAACGAGGCCGCAGCGTACGGCGTCCACGTCGAGCGAGCGCAAGTCGATATGCCTGCCGTTCGCGACCGTGTCGGTCGTGTCGTCCAAGGCCTCGTTGATATCAACCTTGCGGGGTTCAAAGCAGCCGGCTTCGACCTCATTCTAGGTACCGGCCGCTTCACCGGGCCGAGAACACTGGAGGTTAAACTCAACGATGGGGGAGTACGGATGCTCCGTGGTGATCGCGTGTACATCAACACGGGAACGCATGCGGACGTGCCGCAAGTGCCCGGGTTGCGCGAGTCAAGTCCGCTCACACATGTTGAGGCCCTGCAGCTGACAGAAGTGCCCACACACCTCGTGGTAATTGGCGGAGGGTACATCGGTCTTGAAATGGCACAATCGTTCCGACGGCTGGGCTCCAAGGTCACAGTACTGCAGCGCGAAGCGCGGGTCGCGATTCGAGAAGATTCAGACGTGAGTCAGCTGATAGCGGAAAGCTTTGCAAACGAAGGTATTGATATCCAGACCAACGCGAAAATTTCGTCGGTCTCAGGAACGTCGGGACAATCTGTCAAGGTGTTGCTCGAGGGCGGCCGGTGCGTGCATGGTAGCCACATCCTCGTGGCGACCGGACGTGTGCCGAATACCGCCGACATCGGTCTCGAGGTTGCTGGAGTCGAGGTCGATCAGCGCGGGATCGTCAAAGTCGATGATGTCTTACAGACAACCGCCGCAGGCGTGTATGCGATCGGTGAGATTGCGGGAACGCCCATGTTCACTCACGCATCGTTTGATGATTTCCGAGTCTTGAGTTCGCAACTGAAGGGTGGCTCGAAGAGCACGCGGGGGCGCCAGATTCCATACGCCATGTTCATCGAGCCCGAGCTTGGCCGCATCGGTATGAATGAGGCCGAGGCCGAACAGAAGGGCGTCAAAGTGCGAATCGCCAAGTTATCCATGACGTCCGTGCCTCGCGCGAGAACCAACACCGACACTCGCGGCTTCATGAAGTTGCTGGTCGCGGTTGACTCGGACCAAATCCTCGGTTTCACGATGCTCGGAAGTGAAGCGGGAGAAATTGTCTCAACGGTGCAGATCGCAATGCTGGGTAAACTGCCATACACGGTTTTGCGGGACGCGCCGCTAGCACATCCGACAATCGCTGAGGGATTAAATCTGCTTTGCGCCGTAGTACCCGCGCGCGGAGCCTGATCGTGGACAGGCACTGAGCGTCGTGCACTGAGCGGAACCTTTCCGATCGTTGGACGTGGGGCGTCGGGCCAAGCTGCGCTCATACGTGACACCGGGCTTTGTGAAAAAGCCCCCCTCTTTCGCGCGGCTTCGGTCGCGCTTTTTCTTCTAACGCTCCAGTTGTGCGGTCACCGGCGAGCAATGCCCACGCCCAGTGGCTCCCTTTTGCACACCGGCAGTCCCTATCGGAGTTTCTCTACAGGTAGTTTGCCCGGGGGCGTCATCCGCATCGGAAATGATAGCGACGGTCTCTAGACCGTATCCATGTTTGGCAATGCCGCGTCGGCAAGAGCGCACGACGACTTAGATTTTATGAGCGTGTCGTTGCATCGCGCTTGGTGCAATGGCCCCTGTGGCCTAAGGTAGCCGGTAAGACGACGGATGTTCACGCGCTTACCGACCGCCGCGCGCCCTTGAAAGCTCGAGAAATTGACCGGGAGACTGCACCGGAAGAGACGACTCTCTCAGCTTAGGGCAGCAAGACGCCGCTGGTGCGACACGTTACTAGCGGCGGTTGCAGTTCTATGGACTAAAGGAGCGGACGCTGGCTGACCGCCCCCAGCTTTCTTCTCGGTGTTCTGGATATTTTGGGGATAGCCCAACGCATTGTTGCCCGGCTGGTACCCGTTCTTCTCCAACGTGTTCAGTTCAGCTGCGCTTTTAGCATGCGCGGCCTTGCGTTCGGCCTTGCGTTGCGCACGCTCAGCCTTTCGCTGAGCGCGCTGCGTCTCCTTTGGCGACGAGGCAGAGATATCTGACGTCTGAGCAACCGCTAGAGGGGCGGATACGGCCACGATTGTCAACGATGCTAGAACGGACAACATATTACGCAACATGCGCGATCTCCTGAGATGTTGGAGTGCCTTTTGAAGGTAGCTGAGTGACCTATGTAAGGGCACGATTTTCGCTGAAAACATCGCCCGAACCATGCCAGTGTAACCAGTTACAATCGCTTCATGAAAGAATCTTTTCGTCTAGCAATGCCCGTCCCGACGGAAGGGAAACACGAACGTGTCCGCTTGCGAAAAAATGTGCTGACACTCCTGATATATAGGGTCGTGCGTCCAAGCGACGAGCCGGAAATTGTTTCCAGTATCGGTGAGCTGTGCTAGCATACGCCTGCTGGAACGTGCATGTAACCGGTTGCACGAATCAAATCGGGCGTTTGCGGCTCTGAGGCGGGGACGCGGCCCATCGACATAGGATGAAACGAACATGGCTGCGTCAGGACTCGACTTCGTGGAAATCGGACAATCGTGGTCGTTCTCGAAGACAATCGGCGAGAGCGACATTTATCTGTTTGCTGGCATTACCGGCGACTTTAGCGATACGCATTTGAACGACCAATATATGCGGGAAAAAACGTCCATCGGCAAGCGGATCGCTCACGGCGCGCTCGTGGTCGGTTTTATGTCGACGGTCTCTACGCACAGCATCGCCCACATTATTCACAAGCAAGGCCTTAGCGACTTCCCCGTATCCTCCGGTTATGATCGCGTTCGCTTTTTGAAGCCGGTCATCCTTGGTGACACCATCACGGCCAAGTACACGATTGCGACCATCGACAAGGAAAGGGGCCGCAGCATCGCAAAGAATGAGGTGTTCAATCAGCATGGCGAGCTCGTCGCTGTCGCAGAGCACATCATGCGTTGGGCGAAGAACCTTTCTTCTGCGAGCGCCTAATGGCTCTTACTGGGAAAGCGGTACTGGCGATTTGGAATGGCATTTCTCCGCAGGCCGAGGACGAGTTCGTCAGATGGCACGTCAGGGAGCACATTCCAGAACGTGTCGCGCTTCCGGGCTTCCTACGCGGTAGGCGATACGTAGCGGCGTATGGCAAGCCCAAGTATTTCAACTTCTATGAGACCGCGGACGTTGCGGCCCTTTCCTCACCGACGTATCTGGAACGTCTCAATACGCCTTCGAATTGGACAAAAGCGGTCGTAGCTCACTTCAACGACACATCACGAACGATCTGCACCGTGAGACGCAGCGTAGGTCTTGGAGATGGAGCAGCGGTTCTGACTGCGCGCCTTCGTACTCAGGCCGAAGCTCAGGATTTCATTGCCAGCGTTTCGAACGACTTTCTTGCTGTGTCTGAGAGGACAGGCATTGTTGCGATTCACCTATTGCAAGGGGATCAGCAGGCCAGTACGCGGCCGACTGCCGAAAAGCAGCTGAGACGCGCAGTCGATGAAGTGGTGGAGTGGATACTACTCGTCGAAGCGGTCGATAGCGGAACTCTCGCCGAGCTTTCGGATGACTCGGCGTTTGTATCGGGTTTGGTCAGAGCGGGCGCGGAGCCCGATTCGGAAATTGGAATCTATAACCTTCAATTTGCTTTGTTGGCTTCGCAAATCCCGAGCGTTGGTTAATACGGATGAGGATTTCACTGTGAAATTTGTGCGTTTTGGAACTCGTGGTACGGAACGTCCTGGCGTCATAGACCGCGACGGTCAGATTCGCGATCTGTCGAATTACGTCAATGACATCACTGGGTTTGCGCTGGGTGAAGGGTTGGCGACCAAGGTTGCTGCCCTCGACCTCGAGTCACTTCCTCTCGTGCCGACTGGCACCCGGCTTGGTGCTTGTGTCGGAAACGTTGGAAATTTCGTCGCAATTGGCTTGAACTATGTCGACCACGCGATCGAAACGAATGCTCCGATCCCTAAAGAGCCCATTATTTTCAACAAGGCACGGTCCTGCATTGTAGGCCCATATGACGATGTCATCCTTCCCCCGGACTCGGTCAAAGCTGACTGGGAAGTAGAGATCGCATTCGTGATCTCCAAGACGGCAAGCTATGTCAGTGAGGAGGAAGCGCTGGATTACGTCGGCGGCTACTTCGTCTGCAACGACGTCTCAGAGCGCGAATATCAACTCGAAAGGGAAGGGCAGTGGGACAAGGGAAAAGGGTGTCCGACGTTTGGTCCTATTGGCCCGTGGCTTGTCACTCCCGACGAAGTCGGCAACCCGCAAGAGTTAGGACTATGGCTCGAGGTGAACGGGGAGCGGCTTCAATACTCCTCGACGAAAAACATGATTTTCCCAATTAAACGAATCGTCTCAGCGGTCAGCAAGTACATGACCCTCGAAGTGGGCGATATTGTCACCACGGGGACGCCGCCAGGAGTTGGCCTCGGCATGCGCCCGGAGCGTTATCTCAAGCGCGGGGATGTCATGAAGCTCGGGGTCGATAAACTTGGATTCCAGGAGCAAAAGGTGGTGTAGTCCCACGGCAGGGCTTCAGAACTTCGCGAGGTAGCGTCAGCGTTTTGCCGTGTTGGCGCGCCTTGTGTGACCTGGTCAAGGGCAACGCAGGCGCAGAGCTGGGCGGAAAGGATCCGTTCGCCGCTTAAGTGCGCCGTGCGCCGCGCAGGGGACATTTGCTCGAGCCCTGAAGAAGAGACCGGCGCGGTACAAAGATTGGTTTCCGAGCAGTAACCGACACAAGGGCATGGTGAACGAGATGCAGGAAACAGGGACGGCGGACATGCCATTGATCACTGGACGAACTCGAGTCCTCGTGATTGTGGGCGACCCCATAGCACAGGCACAGTCCCCGGTTTATTACAACCGGAAAATCGCGGCGCAGGGTAGCAACGCGGTGCTTGTACCTTGGCATGCGCCGGAATCGCACTTTGAGACGGTTATGGCCGGTCTCATGGGAGCTGCTAACGTCGACGGGATTGTCGTTACCTATCCGTTCAAGCAGCGTGCTATGAACTATGCGGATCGGTTGACTGCTGCGGCCATGCGTGTCGGTGCGATCAATGCGCTACGCCGGGAAAAAGACGGAACATGGACCGGAGGAATGTTCGATGGGGACGGCCTCATTCAGGCTGCGCACACACGGATACCGAATGTCATCGGATTGCGCGCATTGCTGCTTGGGGCGGGCGGCGCAGGGAGCGCCATCGCCTACGCGTTGGCCGAGGCCGGTGTTACCGAGCTGACCATCTACGATTCGGACGACGCCAAGGGTGCGGCGCTCGCCAAGGCGGTACATGCCGCGTTCCCGGATTGCGATTCGACGGCTACGGCTGCGGCACCCGCGGTGGCAAATACAGACCTTCTTATAAACGCAACACCGGTCGGGCTTCATCCGCAAGACGGTCTGCCGATCAAACTTAGCGGTCTTTCGCCTTCCACAACTGTAATTGATATCATCGCGCGTCAGGAAGGCACACCGCTTCTTTCGATGGCAGCCAACACGGGCTGCATTCACATTGGAGGGGCGGCGATGGTTGAGGGCCAGGCGGAGGTCGTTCTGAATTTTTTGGGCGTCTGCAGTTTCAAGTGATGCTTCTGTCAGCTGGCGACTCCCCCCATCACGACGTGTGTCAGGCACTCCACCCGTCGCATAGCTACGCTCCATGCTGCAGGCAGTTCCTCTTGATGTAGCGCTTGACGTTCGCTTCAGCCGATAGGGACAACAACGCCCCAAGTGCTGATGCGTTAGTCGTGCAGTGGAAGACGACTCTATGATGGCCTCTCCGGTGTTGCCCAAGGAATGGCTCTCGATCTTCCGCGGCAATCTGTTCGTTGGTTGCCTTCTTCACAATGAATCGAGGATGGAGAACTGTCCGCTCACGCTGATGACGGTGGCAAAACTCTTACGCGTACTGCAGCGCCAGACCAAGTCGAAGGTCGGCTATCGGCTACGACGCCGCTGCAAATTGCGCAGAAGCGATCGGCCGCATCTCGCCGAGTTGAGGAAGGACGGGGTGCGGTCCTCCATTACCGATATTGAGTCGCTTTCCGGTTTTCCGCATTTTCGGGCGAACTGCGCCGCAATAGTGCACTGTCGCGCTCGGACTGCCGGAATACTTTTGCAGCGAAGCTGCTTGAGCACGCTGAACATGCGTCGGTCCGCCACGGATTGCGGCAAAGGCGGTCGTGGTTGCAGGCAACGCATCGAAGGAGACCAATGCGCAGGTGGCTGTCTACGTGCATCGGAGCGAAGGTTACCGGTCTACCCGCTGCTTTTGTCGCATGACGAGGCGGTTATTGACCAAGCACAGCCACTTCGTGATCCGTAAGCCCGGAACGCAGCGAAACGTATTCACGCTATCGAGTTGACTACTCTCACTGAACAAAGCGCTTCGTTGCTGTCCATCGAGGGCGCCGAGGGCTTTTCGACTCGACCGCGGCCGATGTTTCCGGTGTGCCTGCCGATCTCTGGCTGACGCTGCTTCTGTCGCGCTTCCCCGGTGACCGGAGGTGACAACACAAGGTTGAACTGCTACCGCTGCTTGCGCCGGGACGATGTCTTTTTGCCGAGGTCGAACACCAAATTTAGACCGTTCGATGGTCGGAAGCGCGCTGAGATCTGGACTCTCGGTGGTTGATTAGAACTGGACTGCGAAGGAAATATCCGATGAGTCAGGGACTCGAACGGGGAATTGCGATTCTCGAGTATTTAAGCCAACACACTAAAGGCGTGCCCCTCGCCTCTCTTTCGAAAGAGCTCGACATACCGCTCAGTGCAACGCACCGCTTGCTCAACACCCTTATCGATGTCGGCTACGTTCAACAAGAAGACGTGCGGGAAAATTATCGCCTTTCTTTGAAAGCGGTGTCGCTGGGGATGCATTTCCGTTCGCGCAACGAGCTATTGGACCTAGCGAGACCAGTCATCACTAAGCTTGCAGCCCAATCGGGTGAACTATCGCGCCTCGGACTCATTGATGGTGATAGGTTAGTCTGGGTTGCCAAAGCCCAAGGTACGACTTCAGGCTTGCGATATGATCCGAATGATGGGGCGGAAGCACCGATTCATTGTTCGGCGTCCGGATATGCATGGCTAGCGCAGTTGACTGAAAAGGATGCACTTGCGCTTCTTAGGGCAAGGGCCGCAGACTTCAAGCGGTCATATGGGCCCAAAGCGCCCAAGTCTATGAGAGAAACGATGGAGCAGGTGGCTCTTGCCCGACGCCAGGGGTTCGCGATGGTGAAGGATAGCGTTGAGCTCGGCACATCGTCGCTCGCCGCGCCAATCCTCGGTCCAGAAAGCAAAGCTGTGGGCGTGCTGACGGTGGCGGGGCCCACAGTGAGACTAACGGAGGCGCGTATGCACGAGCTGGCGCCTCTAGTGATCGAAGCAACCGAGTTATTAGGCAAAGTCGACGCTCACCGCCTCCTCACCGAATTTCTCACCACTTCTCGATTCTTTGGCGAAAAGGTCAAGTAAGCGGGAACGAATGAGCTAGGTCGCGGGGGCGCGCGCTGCAAACAGCCGCGCACCTATTCGCCCTCGTTTTCATTCGACGCGAGCCACCTTCAAGGCAACCATCGCGAATACGCTCGAAGCCCCATACAAGCGGTGCGTTGCTCTTGAGTCCGTTACGCCGTAGTGTTAATCGTGCGGAGAATCGCCACCGAGTTCGTCGTCAATAAAGTTTCGCAGAATGTGTTCGAAGGACGCGTCGGCGGTCAGTCCTAGTTCGATGGCGCGAGTCGTATCCCACATCGCTGGCCAGCTCCCGACGATTTTCTCAATGCGCTCATCGAGCTTCCATTCGACTCGGTTGGCGATGGCGTCGCCGGCGACGTCACGAAGGGTCTTGATCATCTCGCTTACGGTGACCGAAATGCCGGGAAGATTCACCGTCCGCCGATTTCCGAACGCGGCGCCGTCGATCTCACAGCCGGCAACGAGGCACTCAGCTGCTTTTCGTGGCGAGAGCAGCCAAAGTTTTGTATCTCCGCTCACAGGACATACGGAGCGGTGTCCCGTAAGGGGCTCACGGATGATTCCGCTGGCGAAGGACGAAGCTGCCGCGTTTGGCTTGCCAGGCCGAACGCTGATGGTCGGCAAGCGAAGCACTCGGCCGTCTATGAACCCGCGACGAGAGTAGTCGTTGAGCAGGAACTCCGCCACCGCTTTCTCTGCCCCATACGAGGACTGGGGATTGAGCGCCGTATCATCTAGAACAATATCTGTAAGCGAACCGCCGTAGACAGCTACCGAACTTGTGAACACCACTCGCGGAGAGTGGCCGAGTCGTCGGCATACCTCAAGCAGTAGACGCGATGCGTCGAGATTGATTCGCATGCCGAGGTCAAAATCGGCTTCGGCCTGACCACTTACAACGGCCGCCAGATGGAAAATCGCCACGGTATCGGTATCGATAAACTTTTCAAGCACACTCCTATCTGCGATATCGCCTATCGCAATGCGCACGCGATCGTCATGCGGGCCCGTTGCAGCGACTACGTCCAGAAGGACGAGTTCGGAGACCCTGCTCGACGTTGCTTCGCTCAAATGCAGCACGTCTCGCGACAGTAGCTCGCGGGCTAGGCGTTGACCAAGGAAACCCGCTCCGCCAGTGATCAAAACTTTCATTGTGAACCAAAACCAATCCTTTGTTTGGAACCGCTACGGTAGCGGTGCGCGTTGGAAAGAATGTTGACGCCGGATCCTTTGCTGGTAAGGGCTAGTTCGGGGGAAATGCCGGTCAGCTATCGCAGTGGTCAACCTGCACAACTTGGCCCGTTCGCGCTGACTTCAAAACAGCATGTGTCAATGCAAGGCTGCGAATGTTGTCTTCTCCAAGGGGAAGCAGCCGGTCGTGTGCGCCCGACTTTATAGCGTTGCAGAAAGCTTGTAGCCCAAGAGCGCGCCCAAACGGACCACCCTTTTCAAGAGGGAGATCGTCAACCTGGCCGTTGACATGAAGTGAGACGCGGTCATGGTCCAGCGTGATGTCTCGATCGCCTCGGCATGCCCACACGATGTCTCCGCGCTCGCATTCCATCCGCCAGTCTCCGGAATATGTTGTTTTGCCGCCGGAATTTTCCCAGCTGCCTGTCCACGAGACTGCGACGCCACGGTCCATGGCGATTATGGCCGACGCAGTGCTCGGATCCCTGAATCGGCTATTTGCCGGTGCCGACGGCAGGCAGTACGCCGTACGCGCCTCTAGGCCGGTCACCATGCGCACGAGATCGAAATGGTGAATCCCGAGGTCGGACAATAGGGGATCCGGCTGAACCGCCAGCCACTCGGCACGCGAAGAGTCCGTAATAGGTGCATTTCGGCGAAAATCGACAATGACGCGGTGAAGGCGGCCAAGACACTCTTCCTTTACCAAGCGCGCTACTAGATGCGCCGTTGGGAAAAAGCGGTAATTCTGAGACACCATCAGCACCCGGTTCATCTTCTTAGCGAGATGCACAAGTGATGCTCCTTCCGCCAGGGTCTCGGTAAGCGGCTTCTCAACAAGCACGTTTAGGCCCCGCTCCAACGCCTGCGTCGCGATCGCCGCATGACCGCTCGTCTGAGTAGCAATCAGTACGGCCGAGGCGCGGGTCTTGGCAATCGCCTCCTCAAGTGAAGCAAATATGATGAAAGGCGAACAATCCAAGCTTGTCGAAATAGTCTCAAACTTTTGGGGATTGCGGCATACGACTGCGCACAGTTCTGCATCAGGAACGCGTGGAAACACTTGGCTCGCCCAATCGAGCCCCCAACTGCCAACACCGACAAGAATGGTCTTAATCGGCGGTTCTGACTCAATCCTGGTCATCGCCTCACTCCAAGTGCCACTACACCAACCCGATTGGATATCGTCGAGAATTTTATCGCAGGAGCGCACATCTGGAACACTTTTCCATAAATGGTTGCCACCATGGCGACCTTGTCGAATCCTGCGAGAACACGCTTTCCGTGCCTGGGACCGTAGTGCCAGCACGCGTGCGCAGGAGCTCGATCCAGAGATGTAAAGCAGGACCCGGTAAGTAAGGAAAAGGCTACTCTCAATGCTAAGGAGGATGTATGCGCAAGACAACGACACTCGTTCATCTGGCCTCGCTTTGTGCCTTGACGTGTATGGATGTACACGCTGTGTCTATTCTTGCACCCGGACAGAGTCCTCGGATCGACCAACTAAAGCGGCGGGAAAGCTTAGGGTCGACGTATTGAATAATTTGCCCGTTCTCGTAGAGAACGTCTCGAGTAATGGCGAAGCGTGGAACGGCCCGGCATGGCTGATAGCAAAGGAGGTCGCGACTGAACTGCACGTCAGTATCGAAGCTGTTCGAGTTAGTAACGAGACTGAGGTACCGATTCTCAACTCCGACGGAGTAGACATCACCATCACGAATTTGTCGCCGACGCCTCAACGATCGAGAGTCATCGACTTCGTAGACTACAGCCGGGAGGGTCAGTGTCTCTACGGGCGGGCCGCGAATCGCAAGCTGCACATGTAAAGAATGTCGATGACCTCAACGATTCCAAAAGTGCAACTTACGTACATTATGGGCACCCCCAGGAACAGTGGCTGCCGCATCGCTTTCCAATGGCGCAAGTTAAAGGCGTTGCAACGGCAAGTACTACACCCATTGAGGATATTATGGCCGGCCGCACAGATGCTCCGGTGCAGAAGTCGCAGTGACCAGCTCTGAAACGAAAGGTCAAAGGCTTAATCGCTTTTCTCTCCGAGAACGACTGTCAAGACGGCCAGGAGGAAGCGCTCCCGATCGCTCTCGGAATCGATAAAAACCAACCGGCGTTCAAAGAGTACCTAGAACAGGTCATCGCAGGAATGCGGGACAAGCCTAAGTCTTCGGAGGACAACATAGTACAAAAGATGGCCAATCGTCCATGAACGACGTTGTTCGCAAAGTATTCGCATCGTCGCACCACACTGTTATAGGTACGGAGAGAGCCACATCAAGACGTGGCTCTTTTTTCGGATTACAACTGGAGCGTCCCACAGAACCTTCAACAATTGCTTCTCTAAACTACGAGTGTCCTTGAGCTCGGATCGCGGCAAGAGGACAAGGAGATTCGCGGTTATAGCGGTCGCGCCATTCGAGCGTCAGAACAGTTGAATAATGCCGATGCTTGCCCCGAACTGACTCCGCGAAGAAGAAGGTGACGAGTTGAATGCACCGCCAATCGTCGCCGTCGCGTTGATGATGTTTCCTGCACCGTTGGTTCCGAGAACTCGCCCACCGGCACGCTGATAGGCTTCCATTGCATAGATGCCCGTTCGCTTGGACAGCGAATAATACTGCCCTAAATTGAACTGCTGGTACTGTGCTGAACTGGTGATGCCGTTCGCCCTTGTAGCTTTCGTGAAACTGTAGCCGGCAGCAAGGTCAAGAGTCGGGACGACCTTCCAATGCACCATCATGCTCGCCGAATTCCAGATGGCGAGATCCCGGTAGGCTGAATTAATGCCCGGGATGTATTGCACATTAGACGCCGTGAAGGATATGTCGAGCGCCGGTGTGAACGCATATTTTCCGGTAACGGCAATCCGCTGCTGAGCTTGCGCAGTCTGATACCCGTTCGTCACCGCGGAGACGCCGATCTGGGCAGCCGAATAGGTTGTTGAGTTAGGGCTAAATGGACCACCACCTGGGGTCGCATTGTTGATGCGCGTGATGCCGGCCGCAATTCCCACGGGTCCGTTGGCGTACCGGATAGCGCCAGCCCACGTCGAGCCTTGGTTGACACTTCCCGGAACTCCAGCCAGCGAAAAGGAACCGCTGATCGTAAAGCCATACCAAACGGGCGATTGATACTGGATCGCGTTGTTCGCTCGGTAACCAGAACTCATTTCATCGATGTCGCCGGCTTTCGCACCCCAAAAGCCGGTCAGCCATGGGCCGGGCCCATACGGGGACAGGAGCAAGTAGTACGGCGTGTACTGGCGACCGAAGGTCAGCTGGCCATAGTCCGGATGACTGAGCCCCATATAGCTCTGGTAGCCGAACATGGCGTTCGTAAACTGCGCCTGCCCATTTGACCCGTTGAAGTTTGATTCGAGGAGGAAAATTGCCTTCAATCCACCGCCCAAATCCTCCTTGCCTTGGAGACCGAATCGGCTGCCGGCCCAGATGCCCGAGATCATCTTGACTGCAGAGTGACCGCCAGACGTTGACCCCAATGTTCCAGCGCTGCTCTGATAGACGATCGACTGATCGATTAGACCATAGAGCGTGACGCTGCTCTGCGCGAACACGGGCGATGCAGCAATGCCAATGCCAAGAACGGCTATTCTTCTTGCGTGACGGGAAAGCATGTATACCTCCTCATTTTATTGTGTGACCGCCCGCGACGCGTCTTACGGCATCGAGGGTTCGCGACTAAAAAAGATCTCTATTAAATTGCAGTACTTAATACATCACGTATCCTTCATCTTTGTTTCAAAGCCGTCGAAAAATCTTGGAACAAAGATGACCGGCCGGTAAGTTAGTACAACGAAGGGAGACGCTCGTTATCAGACTGCGAAAAGCGAAGAAATCAGATGCGGTGGGGTAAACAGCTCATGTTTGATATTCCCCACTGGTAGCGCGGGCGAAGTTCTGCCCGCGCCTAAGATTTACCGCTAGACTCACTTGGTATTCGCAAGTACCATTTCGCGCAATCCCATATGCTCATTGCGGAATAGCCGAGAATCCATGGTCTTCAAAGTTGAAGAAATGCGGGGCCTGAATTCCATGTGCGCAAGAACATCACGCTCGAGGTCGACGCCAGGAGCAATTTCCACCAGTTCCAGCGCCCCATCCGAGTAGTCAAAGACGGCTCGTTCGGTGACAAACATAACTTGACGACCCTGACTCTCAGCAAACTTGCCGTTGTAGCAGATCTGTTCGACTTCGCTAACAAACTTTTTGTGCTTGCCTTCCTTCACGATCCGCAGATTCCCATTGTCAGCTTCGACCTCAAGCTCGCCCGCGGTGAAGGTTCCGCTAAAGATGACTTTCTTCGCGTATTGGCTGATGTTAATAAAGCCGCCAACGCCAACAAGTTTGTTGCCGAATCGGCTCACGTTTACGTTGCCCGTCGCGTCAACCATCGGGAATGACAGAAACGCGAGATCAAGGCCACCACCGTCATAGAAGTCGAACTGATAGGTTTGGTCGACATTGGCAACGTAGTTTTGCGCAGTTCCACCTTCGACGCCTGTTTGAGGCGCTCCACCAATGAACCCTTGCTCATTAGTCAGGACGACCGCATCTAACACTTTCTCTTCGGCCGCGATGAACGATATTCCTGTGGAGATACCGGCACCGAGATTACAGATCGCACCCGGATATAGTTCCATTGCAGCCCGTCGTGCAATGATCTTTCGAACCGAGAAGGGGAGGGGCTTCATGGCGTCGAAGGGGACGCGTAACTCACCGGAGAAGCTAGGGTTGTACTCCGTGGCGTAGGTTTGCCACTGCTCGGGATCGTGGACGACGTAGTCGACCAGAATGCCAGGAATCTTCACCTGGCGCGGTGGGAGGGTGTTGCGCTGAGCGAGGCGCTTGACCTGGACGATGACGATACCGCCATTTCGACGTACTGCCTGCGCCGTTGAAAGCATTTCACCAAGGACGGCCTCCTGCTCCATGGTGATGTTGCCGTCCTCGTCTGCAGTCGTACCGCGCAAGAGAGCCACGTCAATCTTGAATGGCTTGTAATGCAACCACTCTTCGTCGTTCAACCGTACGACCTCGACGACGTCGTCTTTCGTTTTGGCGCTTTGACGACCGCCCAGTTGCCTTGGGTCGACAAAAGTATGCAAGCCGGTTTTCGTGATAACGCCTGGACGTCCTCCCGCGATCTCGCGCATCAACTGGGAGAGGACGCCCATCGGGAGGACGTACGATTCAATCTTGTTATCCAGGATCAGTTGAAACAAGGGGGGCGCGTCGATGGGGGCGCTCGTTATGCTACGCTTTAGCAATCCCTCGTGAGCGAAGTGGGCGGGGCCGCGCTTTGCTCGGTCGCCTGTTCCGCCCACATGAACGAGCGTAACGTCCCGCGGCATACCGGTCGAGCGGAACCGATCTTCCACTTGTACCAAGATCGATTCAGCTACGACGTGTCCTTGCCCGGAGCCACTCATGATCACGGTGTTGCCGGATTCAATGAGATTAGCCGCTTCGGCGGCAGTTATCAGTTTCACAACTCTTTCCTTATTCGAACGTTGGAAGTTACTGCTGGGATCTGTACCAGCAAATCCTGCTGCCTGCTCAAGTCTCCGCGGGGGCAAAAATAATAGAACGCTCCCTCAGCGCATCAATTTCTTCTTCGCTGTAACCCAGGTCAGAAAGAATCGATCGACTGTCAGCCCCTTGGGTAAGAGCAAATTTCTCGGCCGAGCGGTACTGGCCGTCATACCGGACCGGATGCCTGACGAGCGTGACGCTGTCTCCGCCGATGTCAAAATGCTCGAATGCCTCTGTATGACGCAATTGCGGGTTATCGAAGACCTCGTCGTAGTCGTTCACACGGCAATACCAAATGCCTTGACTATCAAAGGCCTTGGCGAGCATCTCGTAGCCCCATTTCGACAGCTCCGCGGCAAGTCGCTCAGCGATAACGCTTCTATGCTCGTACGGATCAGCGTTCACAAGGTCGGCGAAAGCGTCCGATTCCAGCGCGCGGGCGATCTTCGCAAGAGGGTTAAGAGAGATAGCAACGAATCCATCCCGAATGGCGTAAATGCCATAGGGAGCCTCGTGGAAGAAGTCTACGAGTCCATCGGCATGGGAGAACGACTCTTTGCCGCGTCGGGAGGCCTTATAAACCACCAAAGATTCATTTTGCAGGTCGATGCCCGCACTTAGCAGGCTCGACTCAACCTTGGTACCTTGCCCGGTTGCCAGCAACTTTGCATATGCGCCGGCGATACCCATCGCGAACAGGGCTGCGCCGTGCATGTCAGCTGCTGCACAGCCTAATGCGGTTGGTCGACGTCCATTTAGGCTAGTCGAATAGGCTAGACCTGACATCGCTTGAATGAGAAGGTCTTGGCCGGGTGAGTCCACATACGGCCCGCTTGAACCAAATCCAGACGCCGACGCGTAAATGATCTCGGGCTTCATCGCTTTGATGTCTTCGTAGCCCAATCCGAGCCGATCCATAACGCCAGGACGATAGTTGTTTGCCACGACATGACTTTTCATGATGAGGTCGAGTACAAGGTCACGCCCCTCGGCGGTCTTAAGATCAACTGCTAAACTCTTAACATTGCGATTTGCAGAGAAATACAACGGAGTGACTCCGCCCACTCTCGTGCCGCCTGCAGAAGCCCAATGACGTTCGAAGGCGCCTGTTAGCGGCTCAATCTTGATGACCTCAGCGCCCATGTCGCTCAGGTGTTGCATGGCCGCAGGGCCCTGTAGAAAGTGGCAGAAGCTGACAACCTTCAGGCCTTTTAGAACCATGAGTGACATTTCCAGAATAGAGAGAATTGACGTATCGCTGATTACTCGTGCCAGCCGATATGGCTGAGGAAGTTCCTCGTACGCTCGGCCTGCGGATTGACGTAAATGACATCGGGTGGCCCTTCTTCGACGACCTTGCCGTGATCGAAGACGACGATCCAATCTCCAACCTTCCGTGCGAAGCTCATCTCGTGAGTAACCACGAGCATTGTCATTCCTTCGTCGGCTAGCTTCCGCATGACTGCCAGCACTTCACCGACCGTTTCAGGGTCGAGGGCGGAGGTTGGCTCGTCAAACAACATCATTTCCGGCTCCATAGCCAACGCCCGCGCGATGGCAACGCGCTGTTGTTGACCTCCGGAAAGCATTGCTGGCAAGCTGTCCGCCTTGTGAGCCAGGCCGACCTTGTCGAGCAGCTGTTCGGCTTGTCGGCGTGCAGAAGCCTTGTCAGCCTTGAGCACAGTGAGTGGACCTGCCATCACGTTTTCAATCGCGGACATATGAGGAAACAGTTCAAAGCCCTGAAATACCATGCCCATTCGGCGACGAACGGCCCTCACGTCCTTCTCCGCAGCAGGGAGAGGGCTGCCGTCGAAGGTGATGGAACCTTCGTCGATCCGTTCGAGCGCGTTCGTGCAGCGCAAGAGCGTAGACTTGCCGGAGCCTGATGGGCCGATAAGGCAAACGACTTCGCCTGGATACACCGCCCCATCGACACCGGTCAGCGCAGTGAAGGCGCCGAAGCGTTTCACGACACCGTTGTAGGTGACCATCGGTGACTGGCCCTTGGACTTGGGTCTTTCGAGGATAGGAAAACTCATTACTTCGCTCATTTGGTTATTCCTTTGCACCATATTTCCTGTGCAACCGGTCGACAAGCTTTGCTTGCGGGTATCCAATGCACCAGTAGATCAGCGCCATCGTTGACAGTATTTCAAGGACACGGAAAGTCGAGGATCGAATTTCGAGTGACACGTAGGCCAGTTCATGTACTCCAATGACCGATACGAGAGAAGTGTCTTTGAAGAGTGACACCCACACGCTTGCAAGAATCGGCAACACCCGTGAAGCAGCCTGAGGGATGATGACGCGTCGGTACATTTGGGCCTTACTCATACCCAGCGCAAGCGCTGCATCATATTGACGGGGGCGAATCGAGCGTACGCCTGCCCGGAAGATTTCTGCGGTGTAAGCAGATACAACGAGCGACAGAGCGATAAGCCCGCAAGCAAATGCCGAAAGTCGCAGATCGAGCAGAATGGGGAGTACGTAGTAGCCCCAGTACACCAGCAATATCAGCGGGACATTTCGTATAGCCTCGACGTAGCTCAAAGCTGCGAGACTGACAACCCGGTTGGGGGCTATCCGCAGGAGCATGATGACGAGGCCGCCTGCAATTCCGATGACCATCGCGAGCACACTGATAAGAATCGTCGTTCCCGCAGCCTCAATCATGCGAGGTAGAGCGGTATGAAGTACGGAGAAGTCAAGTGTCATGAGCGTCCGAGCCTCTCAACTTTTCGGTAGAGCAGGTCGATCATTCGCGTCACCGGGAAGATCAGGATGAAGTAGATGACGAGCGCAGAGGTAAAGATCTCCGTCGGCTGGAATGTCTGTGAAGACAGCACCGTCGATTGCTGAAGGAAATCGGGCACAGCGATTACCGAAGCCACCGCCGTGTTCTTCCCGATACCTGCCACGAGCGTCCCATAAGGAGGCAGTACCCGAATCAAAGCTTGAGGGAGAATCACTTTCCTTATGATTTGAGCCTTGGACATGCCCAAGGCCAGGCCGGCACTCATCTGACCGGCTCGGATAGAAGAAATGCCCGCTCGTGCGATTTCGCAAGCGTAAGCAGAAGCCTCGAGCGTCAAAGCGAGCAGCGCTGCGGGAAACGCTGGGATCGTCACCCCGACAGCTAGCGGAAGTGCGAAATACGCCAGGACCATGATCACGAGCAACGGCGTAGAACGCATCGTATCGACGTAGAACGCAACAATCCTTACCAGCCAAGGCGGACCGTAAGTCCGAGCGACCGCTAGAAGAATCCCAGAAATTGTCACGAGCACCACGGCGGAGACCCATAGGCAAACCGTGACGAGAAGTCCTCCTCCCAAGTATCTCCAGTTGTCGTATACAACCGATAAGTCAGTCATAAAATCCACCATCGTCGGAGACATCCAATTCAGAAAGGTCGAAACGTCCGACAACACTTATCGAGCGTTAACCATCTCGGCAGTCATCTTGTTTTCAGACGACTTCAGTTGGCCCGACATCTCTGCAACAACGGACTGGAGGTACTTTTTGAAGGCAGCCTGATTTTTGTCGATTCCGAAGGCAACGGTTTGAGGTTCTTCCTTGCTGTCCAGGCAGTTGTTCTCTTGCGGGAATACCTTGAGACCCTTGACTTTTCGCTGCAGCCCTGGAACCTGAACGGTTTGAATGGTCGCGGCATCCGATCTCCTCGCCATAATCTCTTCGATCGGGGTTGTGCTACTTGTAACGACACCTTTGATTTTCGCTTTGGGGAATCTCTCCTTGAGCCACTGTTCCTGCGGAGTGCCAATAATGAAGCTCAGCTCCACGTCAGGACTATTCAGGTCGTTCACCGTCTTGGCTCTGGCGATGACGGGATTAGACGCCAAGCCATACAGGCACTGATGAGTCGCGCTGTAGTCGACAAAGTCGATAACCTTGAGACGTTCCGGGGTAGGCCCCAGCAGAGTGACGGTGATGTCGACGCCATTGGAATTTAGAATGGCAACCTTCGTCTCGTTACTGACGCGCACTGGATCAACCGTAACACCAAGCTCTTTCGCGACTTGCTTGGCGAAGATCCATCCCGGACCATCCCATGCATCGCCCGACGCCGCGCCAGTCTTCTCCACGAGGAATGGTGGATTGTTCAGTACGCCAACGCGCAGTTTTCCTGAGGCCTTGATTGCGTCGATACGAGGACTCTGGCCAGGTGCGGGAACGTCTGCAGCGAAGCTAGCCTGACATAGGGTAGTCGTCAGACATGCGGCGGCGGTGAGGGTGCTCAGGGATTTGTTTAACACGAGGTTCTCCGTCAGATGTAAGCGGTCTCTTTTGGTGTTCTAGAGTCTGGGAACAAAAATGCGTTGTCAAATTGTTTGGAAGACATTTCCACTCGTCGAGCCGGCCAACGCCTGCCCTAGCGCTGTGCTTGCCGCCGCAGACGTCGTCCGGATGTATGCCACGGCCCGGGACTCTGGCGCCGAGGGCTGCAACCACTAAGACCCCTTGCTAGGGAATGGGGCAAGGGGGATTGGGGAGGGTTTTCGCTGAGCGCGCCGAGGGATGGGTACTGATCCGGCAATAAGCACAACCACGGCGTTTGCGTGGGTAGCGCAAGGGCTCCTCTTGCTCGCATTTGCCCTCCAGCGATGATGACGATGTCCTAGGTTTAAATGTAATCGGTCTCATAGTGAAGGGCAACGGCAGATTAAGAAAACTGCCACAAACCTAGGGAATCTACCTAAGCGGCGCGATGGTTTGAGGCTTAAAGCGATCGGCAGCATACGAGGTGTCCCTAAATGCGCCCATGAAACCGTATACATCTTGACTTGATTGTCTTGGGCGTTCGCTGCAGGAAGCGCGGAACCGTATGCATGTTAAGGCGAGGCAAGCGAGGGCCCCCTTGTTTGCGAACGTGCCCATGCCGAGGCCCGTTCACACACAAGCCGCAGAGGGAACGGATCTCGCGT
>Ga0209796_10000567_pt1 | contig 22113 bp, 16 predicted proteins | sample AgamicOrSfrz_FD_187167 | JGI IMG/M metagenome (GOLD analysis project Ga0209796, IMG submission 187167) | Agave microbial communities from Guanajuato, Mexico - Or.Sf.rz (SPAdes) (version 2) | ecosystem: Host-associated > Plants > Phyllosphere > Phylloplane/Leaf | place: Guanajuato, Mexico...
TGACAACAGAACTAAAACATTACATTAACGGCGAGTTTGTCGCGCACAGCGCAAACAGCTGGATTGAGGTGATCAATCCCGCCACTGAAGCGCTGCTGGCTCGCATACCTGAAGGCTGCGCGCAGGACGCCAGCCGCGCGATTGACGCCGCCGAAGCCGCGCAGCCAGCATGGGAGGCGCTGCCCGCCGTAGAGCGCGGCGGCTGGCTGCGCAAGCTGGCGACCGCTATTCGCGATCGCGAGCCGGAACTGACCGCCACCATCGTCGCCGAAGGCGGCAAAACGCAGGGGCTGGCGCAGACCGAGGTGCTGTTCACCGCAGATTATCTTGAATATATGGCCGAATGGGCGCGCCGCTATGAAGGTGAGATCGTCAACAGCGATCGGCCCAATGAAAATATTTTCGTCTTTAAAAAGGCGATCGGCGTCACCACCGGCATTCTGCCGTGGAACTTCCCTTTCTTTTTAATCGCCCGTAAAGCCGCGCCTGCGCTGATCACCGGCAATACCATCGTGATTAAGCCCAGCGAGCTGACACCCCTAAACGCCGGCATTTTTGCCGAGATCGTTCATCATATCGGCCTGCCGCCGGGCGTAATTAACATTGTCTATGGCTACGGCCCGGAGATTGGACAGGAGCTGGCCGCAAACGCGAAAGTTGGTCTGGTCAGCCTGACCGGCAGCGTCGGCGCAGGCGTCGCCACCATGACGGCAGCGGCGAAGAACGTGACTAAAGTGTCGCTGGAGCTGGGCGGCAAGGCGCCCGCCATCGTGATGGATGATGCCGACGTCGCGCTAGCGGTTAAGGCGATCGTCAGCTCCCGCGTGATCAACAGCGGCCAGGTATGCAACTGCGCGGAGCGCGTCTATGTGCAGGAGGGCATTTACGATCGCTTTATGACCGCGTTAACCGAGGCGTTCAAAGGCGTGACTTTCGGCGATCCGGCGGAGCAGCGCGATCTGGATATGGGGCCGCTGATTAACGCCGCTGCGCTGGCGCGCGTCGAGAAGAAAGTGGCGGACGCCGTGGCGGCGGGCGGCAAGGTGGTGCTGGGCGGCAAGCGCGCCGGTGAAAAGGGCTTCTTTTTTCAGCCGACGATTATCGCCGACGTCCGTCAGGATATGGAGATTATGCGCGAGGAGATCTTTGGGCCGGTGCTGCCGGTGATGACCTTCAAAACGCTGGACGAGGCCATTGCGCTGGCCAACGACTGCGAGTACGGCCTCACCTCCTCTCTCTATACGCGGGATCTGAATACCACCATGGTGGCGCTGCGTAAGCTGAAGTTCGGCGAAACCTACGTTAACCGCGAGAATTTTGAGGCGATGCAGGGGTTCCATGCGGGCTGGCGCAAATCGGGCATCGGCGGCGCCGACGGTCGACATGGGCTGGAAGAGTATCTGCAGACGCACGTCGCCTATCTGCAGTTTTCACTGTAACGGTTGGGCCGCCCTTTTCGGGCGGCCTGCGCGCCCGCTCACCCGCCTGCCACTCGGCGCTCAGGCTACGCGCGACCGGCTGCGCAGCAGCGCCGCGGCGCTCAGCAGCGATACCGCCATCAGATAGTAGCCCGGTGCAAGACTGCTGCCGGTGGCGTTTATCAGCAGCGTGCAGACCAGCGGCGCGAAGCCGCCGAATATCGTCACCGCGACGTTATAGCTGATCGCCATGCCGCTGGCGCGCGTGCCGACGGGAAAGAGATCCGCCATCACCGACGGCACGGTGGAAAAGTAGATCGATTTCAGCAGCGCCATCCAGCCCACCAGCAGCATCAGCGTCAGCGGCGAAGTGTGATTCACCATATAGCGAAAGGCGGGATAGATGGTCACCAGCAACAGCAGCAGCGACCCCCACATCAGCGGCACGCGCCCTACGCGCTCGGCCCACAGCCCCATCAGCGGCGTCACCAGGGTGAGGATCGCCCCCGCCAGCAGCGTGGCGCTAAACGCGACGCTGCCCGGCAGATGCAGCGTTTTGGTTGCGTAGGTCGGCACATAGTTCAGCATGTAGTTAACCGCCGTTGAGATCACCATCAGCCCGACCGCCAGCAGCATCAGCTCTTTCTGAGCACCGAACAGCTGTTTTAACGGCGCCGCGCTTTTTTCCTGCTGAGCAAAGCTCGCAGGTTCATGAACGTGACGGCGGATATAGATCCCCAGCGGACCGATCAGCAGACCGAAGGCGAAAGGAATGCGCCAGCCCCAGGACTGAATCTGCGCCTCGCTAAGGATCTGCGTCAGCCCGAGGCCGAAGGCGGAGGCCATCAGCGTGCTGGCGCCCTGCGTCGCGAACTGCCAGCTGGCGATAAAGGCTTTGCGCTCGGGAAAATGCTCCACCAGAAACGCCGTCGAGCTGCCGAACTCGCCGCCCGCCGAAAAGCCCTGAATCAGGCGCGCCAGCATAATCAACAGCGGCGCCGCCAGCCCGATAGTGCCGTACTCCGGCATAAAGGTGATGATCGCGCCGCCCAGCATCATCAGATTGATAGAGAGCAGCAGCGCCTTTTTGCGGCCGTGGCGGTCGGCGTAGTTGCCCAGCACCACCGCGCCGAGGGGACGGATAAGAAAAGAGACGCCAAAGCTGCCGAATGTTAACAGCAGCGATACGGAAGCGTCGCTGGTGGGGAAAAAGGCGTGGGCGATATAGCTGGCGAAGAAGCCGTAGACCGCAATATCGAACCACTCCAGCGCGTTGCCGATACAGGTGGCGAACAGGGTTTTGTGCAGGCTCGGCTTCGTCTGAACCTGCATTGCTGCTTGCGACAGCGTGCTCATACGCGCGCTCCCTGATAAGCCTGCTGCCGCGCCAGCAGCGCCTCGCCCTCTTCGCCCAGCTGCCAGAACAGCCGCGTCATGATCTGCAGGCCTTCGCGCGCCACGGACTTCAGCATATGCTCGTTAACGCCGTGCTGGCCGCAGGCGGGATAAGAGTGCGGCACCCACAGAGTCGGCAGCCCGAGGATCGCCGAAAAGACCTCGTTCGGCAGAGAACCGCCCAGGTTAGGCAGGAGCGCCGGTTTTTTGCCGCTGCTGACGGCCAGGCTCTCCAGCGCCCAGGCGACCAGCGGGCTTTGCGGATCGAGACGCGTGGCGGGCGAGCCGCGCAAAAACTCGACCTGCACAGAGTCGAATCCGTGGGCGCGCAGATGTGCCTCAACGTGCGCCACCAGGTTTTCCCAGTCGGTGCCCACCACAAAGCGCAGCTGACACACCGCGGTCGCCTCGCCCGGGATCGCATTCATAGGACGCGCCGGGTTGCCGGTCTCGAAGGCCAGCACCTCCAGCGTGTTCCAGCCGTACAGACGCTCCGCCGCCGTCAGGCCCGGTTCGCCCCAGTCGGCGTCCAGCGCCGGATCGCCCGGCATGCCGCCCACCTCGATATCGCTGAGAATGGCGCGTACTGCCGCGCTCAGCGAGTCGGGCTTCAGCGCCTCGACCTGCAGCACGCCGCGCGCATTGACCAGCGAGGCGATGGCGTTCGCCAGCTGGATGCCGGGATTGCTGAGCAGCCCGCCCCAGTTGCCGGAGTGATAGGCGTTGTCGCGCGCGCGGATGGTGAGGCGAAAATTGGCCGCGCCGCGCGAGCCGAGAAACAGCGTCGGCCGCGGCGCGCTGACGCGCGGGCCGTCGGAGGCGATAAAGAGGTCGGCGCGCAGCAGCGCCTGCTGCTGGCGGCATAGCTCGGCCAGCCCGGGCGAGCTGATCTCTTCGCCCATCTCGAACAGAATTTTGCAGTTAAAGCCGAGACGGCCGCCGCGCGCCTGGTAAACCTGCTCCAGCGCCGCCAGATTAACGCAGTGCTGGCCTTTATTGTCCGCGCTGCCGCGGCCATACCAGCGATCGCCCTCTTCGATCAGCTGCCAGGGATTCAGGCCGTCGCGCCAGTTTTCATCGTCGCCGAACACCACGTCGCCGTGACCATAGAGCAGCAGCGTCGGCAGCGTCGCCTCTTCAATACGCGTCGCCACCAGAAAAGGAGCATTCGCCGCTGCCGGATTGTCGATAAAGTGCAGCGTGAAGCCCAGCGCTGCCAGCTGCGGCGCGATCTCCTGCTGCAAATAGTGATTCAGCTCGCCGTCGCGATCCGCCCGCTGACTTTCGGTGGCGCACGCCACGCGACGCGCCAGAAGCCGCTGGAATTCTCCGCTGTCGAAATAGCGCATCGCCTGTTGCATTGCCTGTTGTTCCGTCATGTTTGCCCTGTCTTTTTTATTGTGTGTCGCTCTATCTTTGCCAAAAGGCGGGCGTTGCCACAATTATCAATTTATCGACATAGCCTTGCTTTGAAAGCAAAGCTAAAATGCCCGATAAAGAAGCATGCACCGCTGGGGTGCAGAGGAGAGAGGATGCTGAGCAGCGAGATCCGTTATTTCCTGGCCGTGGCCAACAGCGGTTCGCTGAGCGCTGCCAGCGAGCAGCTGTTTGTAGCGGTCTCCGCCATCAGCCGACAGATCCAGCGGCTGGAGGCGCAGGTGGGCGCGCCGCTGTTCGATCGTCACGCGCGCGGCATGGTGCTCAATGAGGCGGGAGAAATTTTTGCCCGTCAGGTACGGCAAAGCCAGCTGGATATGGAGTACGCGCTGGCGGAGATTAAAGGACTGAAGGCGATCCGCCGCACGCTTATTCGCGTCGCCTGCACCGACGGCATGGCGTTCAGCCTGCTGCCAGGTTTGCTGGCGGAGTTTCGCACGCTGAATCCCGGCGTCTATTTCGCGCTAAAGGTAGAGAGCGCGCAGAGCGTAGCGGAACGCGTGCGCGCCGGGGAGTGCGACGTGGCGCTGCAGTTTAGCCTTCATCCAGAACGCGGCGTGGAAGTCATCGGCTCCTGGCCCGCGCCGGTGCTGCTGGCGATGCAGAAAGATCATCCGCTGGCGCAACAGCCGGTGACGCTGGAAGCGCTCAGCCACTATCCAATGGCGCTGCCGGAGCAGAACACCACGGTGCGGCAGCTGTTCGATCTCGCCTGTCAGATGCGCGGCTGCGTGATTGAACCGGTGCTGACCTGCGACTATTTCGCCACGCTCTATCAGTTTCTGCTCAATACCCCTGAGGCGATCACCATCAGCAGCGCGTTTACCCTGATCAACGCAACGCAAACCCAGCATCTGGTGCTGCGCGAGATGGGCGTCGACCAGCTCAGCCAGCGCACGCTGCAGCTGCAGCGCGTATCGGGACGACAGCGCAACGCGGCGCTGTCGCCCTTTCTCGCGTTTCTCCAGCAGCGTATCAGCGCGATCGCCGCCGGACTGGCCTGATTACTCTTTAATATCGACCGGATAGAAGATGTGTTTGCCGAACGGGTCGATATCGTAGCCGCTTACCTCTTTGCGTACCGGCTCGAAGATAGTCGAGTGGGCAATCATCACCGCGGGCATCTGATCATGCATGATCTGCTGCGCCTGCAGGTAGAGCGCGGTGCGCTTGCCCTGATCCGGTTCGGCACGCGCCTCGGTGATCAGCTTTTCAAACGGCTGATAGCACCACTTCGAGGAGTTGGAACCGCCCTGGGTTGATTTGCAGCTGTAGAGCGGCCCGAAAAAGTTGTCGGGATCGCCGGTGGCGGTGGTCCATCCCATCAGCGCCGCCTGATGCTCGCCGCTTCGCACCCGCTTGAGATACTCGCCCCATTCGTAGGTGACAATAGAGGCCTTGATGCCGACCTTCGCCCAGTCCGCCTGAATCATCTCCGCCATACGGCGCGCGTTAGGGTTATAGGGACGGGAAACCGGCATAGCCCAGAGCGCGATTTCCGTGCCGGGCTTGATGCCCGCCTGCTGCAGCAGCGCTTTAGCTTTCTCGGGATCGTAGCTGTAATCCTTAAGGTCTCTGTTTTCGCTCCAGACGCCCGGCGGCAGAATGTTCTTCGCCGCGGTGCCGGTGCCTTTGAAAATCGCGTCGATAATGGCGGGTTTGTTGATCGCCATCGCCAGCGCCTGTCGCACCTCCACCTTATCCAGCGGCGCTTTAGTGGTGTTGAACGCGAGGAAGCCGGTATTCAGCCCCGCCTTTTGCATCAGGTTGATCGCCGGATTGCTGCGCATTTTCTCCAGATCTGCGGGATTCGGGAACGGCATGATCTGACATTCGCCCTTCTCCAGCTTGGCAAGCCGCACCGAGGCGTCCGGCGTAATGCTGAACACGATGCGGTCCAGCTTTGCCTTGCCCGCCCAGTACTCTGGAAAGGCCTTATAGAGAATGCGCGAGTCTTTCTGATACTGCACCAGCTGGAACGGCCCGGTGCCGATGGGATCCATATCGACCTTCTCCGGCGTGCCCGCCTTCAGCATCTGGTCAGCATATTCAGCGGAGTGAATCGAGGCGAAATACCAGGCGAGATCGGCGAGGAAAGGCGCCTCCGCGTGATTCAGGGTAAAGCGCACCGTGTGGTCGTCGACGCGATCGATACTCTTGATCAGGGTGGTTAACTCAAGGCTGTCGAAGTTAGCGTAGGTGCCGCCAGAGACGTTGTGGTAGGGATTTTTGCTATCCATCTGCCGCATAAAAGAGAAGATAACATCGTCGGCGTTGAAATCGCGGCTGGGTTTGAAGGCTTTATTGCTCTGAAAAGAAACGTTTTTGCGCAGGTGGAAGGTATAGACCTTGCCGTCCGGGCTAATCTCCCAGCTTTCCGCCAGGCTCGGCACCAGTTCGGTGGTGCCATATTTAAAGTCCACCAGCCGGTTAAAAACCGGCACCGCGCTGGCGTCCACGCTGGTTCCCGAGGTGTAGAGCTGCGGATTGAAGTTTTCCGGCGACCCTTCGGCGCAGTAAACCAGCGTTTTCGCGCCGGCATTATGCGCCAGGGTAGCGGTCAGCAACGCCAGCATCGCTATCTTCACTTTCATCATTTCCTCACTTTTTATTGACTTCCGTTGGTCAGATTCCCTAAATGATCCAGACGCTTTATGGATACCACGTTTTCGTAACATAACGAATCCCGCTGTTGGCAGACAAATAAGGATCGGTGATGACAGCCCTTGCAAATCAGTTAACTCAACGTTTTTTTCGCTATCTGGCGGTCAGCAGCCAGAGCGACGCTAAATCAGACACCTTGCCCAGCACGCCGAGCCAGCACGCCATGGCGCAGCTGCTGGCGCAGGAGCTGACCGCTCTCGGGCTGGATAAGGTGGAAATCGACGACTGCGCCACGGTGACGGCGGTGAAGCGCGGCAACCGGCCCAGTGCGCCGCGCATCGGGTTTATTACCCATATCGATACTGTTGATGTAGGGCTCTCGCCCGATATTCATCCGCAGATCCTCACCTGGCAAGGCGAGGATCTGTTGCTCAACGCGCGTGAAGATATCTGGCTGCGCCGCGACGAGCACCCGGAGATCGCCCCCTATCTCGGCGAGGAGATTATTTTCAGCGACGGCACCAGCGTGCTGGGCGCGGACAATAAGGCGGCGGTGACGGTGGTGATGACGCTGATGGAGAATTTGCAGGGCGATCACGGCGATATCGTGGTGGCCTTTGTGCCCGACGAAGAGATTGGGCTGCGCGGCGCGAAGGCGCTCGATCTGGAAAAGCGCTTCAACGTCGATTTCGCCTGGACCATCGACTGCTGCGAGCTGGGCGAAGTGGTCTATGAGAACTTCAACGGCGCGTCGGCGGAGATCACCTTTACCGGGGTGCCGGCGCATCCGATGTCGGCCAAAGGGGTACTGGTCAATCCGCTGCTGATGGCGCACGACTTTATCAGCCTGTTCGATCGTCGGGAAACGCCGGAGCATACCGCGGGTCGCGAAGGCTATATCTGGTTTAACGAGATGCAGGCGGGCGCCAGCCAGGCCACGCTGAAGGCCTCGATTCGCGATTTCGATCTGGCGCAGTTTGCCGCGCGAAAAGCGCAGCTGCAGCAGGCCGTGGCGGAGATTGCGCAGCGCTATCCAACCGGCAGCGTCGCCATCAGCATCAGCGACATCTACAGCAACATCAGCAACGCCGTGGGCGAAGATCGCCGCGCGATCGATCTGATCTTTACCGCGCTGGCGGATCTCGATATTGAGCCAAAGGTCATCCCGATGCGCGGCGGCACCGACGGCGCGGCGCTGTCTGCGAAAGGGTTGCTGACGCCGAACTTCTTTACCGGCGCACACAACTTTCACTCCCGCTTCGAGTTTCTACCGATCTCATCCTTTGTGAAGTCCTATCAGGTGGCGGAAAGGCTTTGCTTACTGGCGGCGCAGAACTAAAGGCTGAGCGGCAATAAAAAAGGCGGCCATTCGGCCGCCTTTTTTGCTATTTGGTCGCGCTGACGTCAATGCCGGGGAAAAATTTCGCCGCCAGCTTTTTCACCGTGCCGTCATCCTGAATTTTGGTGATCGCCGCATCCAGCTCCTGCTTCAGCTTCGTATCGCCCTTACGCAGGCCGAAACCGATGCCGGAGCCGAGAATCGCGTCATCTTCGACTGCCTTGCCGGCAAAAACAAAGCCTTTGCCCTGCGGTTTATCGAGGAAGCCCGACTGGCCGGCGGCGGACATCACCAGTGTGCCGTCCAGACGGCCTGCGACCATATCGTTATAAACCTGATTCTGATCCTGATAGGAGGTCACGGTCACGCCCTGGGGCTCCCAGTGCTTCTTGGCGTAGGTCTCCTGAATCGAGCCTTGCAGCACGCCGATATTTTTGCCCTTCAGCGCTTCAGCGGTCGGCTGCAGCTTCTCGCCCTCTTTCACGATCAGCATGCTTGGAATGCGGTAGATTGGCTTCGTGAAGTCGATGCTTTTCGCCCGCGCCTCGGTGATATTCATCGCCGAGTTAATGGCGTCAAACTTCTTCGCCTGCAGCGCCGGGATCAAGGCGTCGAAGCTGCTCTCTACCCATTGACAGTTAAAATTGCCGGTCGCGCAAATGGCCTTGCCTAGCTCAATATCGAACCCTTCCAGCTCGCCCTGCGCATTGCGGCTCTCAAACGGCGCATACTGCGATTCAAGGCCGTAACGCAGCGTTTCCGCCGCCAGCGCGTGCACCGAACTCATCATGCCGAGCGCAAGAAACAGCGCATTGATTTTTTTCATTTTGTTTTCCCCTGAGATTAACCCTTCACCCGACAGAGCGCTTCTGCGCCGCGCTGCAGGGTGGCGTCGTCTTTTGCAAAAGAGAGACGAATCACGTTGTTATCGGTGCCGTCCATATAAAACGCCGAAAGCGGGATGGTTGCCACGCCCTGTTCGACGATAAGACGTTTTACCATCTCGCTGTCAGGTTCGTCACTGAAATGTCCGTAGCTGGCCAAAACAAAAAACGAACCGGCGCACGGCAGCAGTTTAAAGGGCGAATCCTGCAGCAGCGTCACCAGGCGATCGCGCTTCTGCTGATAGAACGCCGACAGCGACAGATAGTTCTCGGCGCGCTGCAGATAGTGCGCAAAGCCGATCTGCATCGGCGTATCGGCGGCGTACATCATAAACTGGTGCACCTTGACCAGCTCCTCCATCAGCTCGGCCGGCGCAAGGCAGTAGCCGACGCGCCAGCCGGTCACGTGAAAGGTCTTGCCGAAAGAGGAGACGATAACGCTGCGCTGCGCCAGCTCTGGATGAGTCGCCATACCGCAGTGGGCGCGGCCGTCGAACAGGATATGCTCGTAGACTTCATCGGAAAGCACCACGATATCGGTGCCGCGCGTCAGCGCTGCCAGCTGCGCCAGATCGGCAGGCGTCAACACCTGCGCGCTCGGGTTGTGCGGCGTGTTAATAATGATCATGCGGGTGCGCGGCGTCAGCGCAGCGCGCAGCGCCTCCCAGTCGATGGCGTAGTCAGGGAATTGCAGCTTCAGGCCAACCGGCGTGCCACCCTGCAAACGCACCACCGGCGCGTAGCTGTCGAAAGCGGGCTCGAAAAAAATCACCTCGTCGCCCGGGTTCACCAGCGCCGCGATCGCCATATAGATGCCCTGACTGGCGCTGCCGTTAATCAGCACTTCGGTCGCAGGATCGTAATGCTGGCCGTAGAGCGCCGCCACCTTGGCCGCCAGCGCCTCTTTCAGCGCGGGCCAGCCGGTCATCGGCGCGTACTGGTTATGCCCTTCGCGCATGGCGCGGCTGACCGCTTCCACCAGCGCCGGATCGCACGGAAAGTTGGGCGCGCCCTGCGACAGGTTAATTGCCTGGTGCTGCGCGGAGAGCTGGCCGATGACGCTGAAGATGGTGGTGCCAACGTCGGGCAGTTTCGAGGTAAGGTTAACGCTGCTTTTCATCGTGCGGGCTCCTGCGCGGCTGCATAAAAATGTCGATTTCGTTGATATCTATTCAACGACCCGGCGCTTGAGCCGACAAGCGAATTGTTGTCATAATAGCCATGACTAATTTGCATAGCTGGAGTGATGATGCCGCGTTCTCTGCCGCTTAACGCCATACACGCTTTCCTGGTAACCGCGCGTCATCTCAACCTGACGCGTGCGGCGGGCGAACTCTGTATTACTCAGGGCGCGGTGAGCCGCAAAATCGCCACCCTTGAACACTATCTGGGGTTCGCGCTGTTCGAGCGCCACGCGCGCGGCCTGCGCCTGACCTCGCAGGGCGCGGCGCTGCTGCCGGATCTGCGTCAGGGGTTCGAGCTGATAGCGGGCGCGACGGACAAGGCGATGCGCCAGCATGGCGTGATCCGGCTCAAGGCGCCGACCTGCGCCATGCGCTGGCTGGTGCCGCGGCTGGTGGCGCTGGAGCAGCAGCGGCCGGAGCTGCACGTCGCGCTGACCACCACGCTGGAGCATCACGCGCAGCTGGAGGGGTTCGACGCCGCTATTCTGTACGGCACGCCGCCGCCTGGGGCGATCCACCTGTTTGACGAGGCGATAACGCCGGTGATGGCGGCCGACGCCGCGCCGCCCGCCTCGCCCGAGGCGCTGGCTTCCATGACTTTTCTGCACCCTACCGGCGATACTCGCGACTGGCAGCTGTGGCTCAGCGCCCAGAATACCAGGCTGACGATGACGCGTAATCAACACTTCAGCACCATGGATCTGGCGATCAGCGCGGCGATACAGGGGTTTGGCGTAACGGTGGCGGATATCAATCTGGTGGAGAGCGATCTGACGAACGGGCGTCTGATTGCGCCGTTCGCCAGCCGGGTGAAAACCGGGGCGGCCTACAGTTTGCTGCAGCGCCCGGTCAGGGAAGCGCCGCCTTACCTCGCGGATCTGGCGGCGTGGCTGTCACGCGCTTAAAAGGTGACCCAGTCGGCGCCTGACTCCTCTTTAAGACGCGGCGTGCCGCCGGCGGCCGGGGCCGGACGGCTGTTGCGTGACGGCGCGCTGGCCAGCGGCTCCTGCGACGAGAGGCGGAAGCGGGAGACGGAGGCCTCCAGCGATTCGGTCTGACGCGCCAGCGCGGCAGCGGCGGCGGAGACCTCTTCCACCAGCGAGGCGTTCTGCTGCGTAACGCTGTCCATTTCGGTGACGGCGACGCCGACCTGCGAAATGCCTTTGCTCTGCTCTTCCGACGCGGCGGCGATCTGCTTCATGATGGCGTCCACGTCCTGCACCGACTTAAGAATATGGTGCATGGTGTTGCCGGTATTGCCCACCAGCGCCGCCCCCTTGTCCACGCGCTGCACGGAATCCTCAATCAGCGCGGCGATCTCTTTCGCCGCGGCGGCGCTACGCTGCGCCAGATTACGGACCTCGCTGGCGACCACCGCGAAGCCGCGGCCCTGCTCGCCGGCGCGCGCCGCTTCCACCGCCGCGTTCAGCGCCAGAATATTGGTCTGGAAGGCGATGCCGTTAATGACGCTGGTGATCTCGGCGATCTTTTTCGAGCTGCCGGAGATGCCGTTCATGGTAGAGACCACTTCGCTCACCAGCTGGCCGCCCTGCTGCGCGGTCGACGAGGCGGTTTCAGCCAGCCTGCTGGCCTGGCGGGCGTTGTCGGCGTTGAATTTCACCGTCGCGGTCAGCTGCTCCATGCTGGCGGCGGTCTGCTCCAGCGCCGCCGCCTGCTCTTCGGTGCGCGAAGAGAGATCGTTGTTGCCTGCCGAAATCTCCGCCGCGCCGCGGGAAATATTTTCGGTGCCGCTGCGAATGGCGCTTACCGCTTCGCGCAGGCTATCCTGCATGGCGCTCAACAGCGGCACCAGTTTGCCGACGCAGTTGCGGCCGAACGGCGTAACCGGCTGGCTGAGATCGCCAGTGGCGATCACGGCGAAATGCTCGCGGATACGGTCCAGCGGCTTAACCAGCATGGTGACCAGATAGCGATCGGTAAACAGCAGGATCAGCAGGCCGGCGAACACCGCCGCCACCAGCGTGATTTTGGTCAGCACGGTCAGGCGATCGACGTTAACGCGGGTCTGATCGAGCTTAATCGCCGCCGCCTGGTTAAAGGCTTCGGCGCTGGCGCCAAAGGCGCGGCTCAGCGCGGGCGTCACCGTACTGGCGTGCTGACGATAAACCTCAAGCGACCCCTGGCGCGCCTTCTCCAGCTGCGGCGTCACGCCCTCATCGAGCAGCTTTTGCCAGCTGGCGATGGTCTGGTCGACGATCTGCGGCTCCATCGGGCCGGGCGCCATCTGCTTAAACTGCGCCAGCTGCTGGGTCATATTGTCCAGCGCCTGCTGTACCGGCTTCCAGTCGGCGTCGGCTGGCTGCGCGCCGCCGGCTTTCATCTCCATCACGCGCGACAGGCGCGTAATGACGCGGAAATACTGGTCGTTGCCCTTGCTTAAGGTGGTCATCTGCGCGACCAGATGGCGGTCGACATCATTGCCGTTGCTGAGCTCGCCGAGCGAATGGACGCTGAACCAGCCCACCGCGCACCACAACAGGCAAAACAGGCCGAGAATCCACAGCATAACGGCGCGAATTGTGAAATTTTTTAATATACCCATAGCCAAATCCTTGACGGTGAAAACCGAGAGGGGCCCGATAATCTCGGGCATAAAGGCGTTATCGGCAGGGATTAAGGAAGGTACAGCCTTTTAGTTAGCAATAAAGTTGCTCAATGCGCCTGCGCGACGCAGAGGTAACCTGATGATTTAACGGCATTCGCGCCAGCATTAATGGGTGATAAACCTTGCCGGCGCCTTATTAATTAGCCGTCAAAGCTTCACCATGCTTTTCATCATCAGGCGAAACAGCCTCAGTCGGGCGCGTAAGAAATTGCGCTTTAGCTGCAGCGCCTCTTTTCCGCCCTCGCCGAACGCCAGCGTGACGTCTTCGCCGGGATGCCAGGCGGGCCAGCTTATCTCGCCCTCCAGCCTGTGGCTGAATGCGCTCGCGTCGCGCGCAAAGGCGAACCAGTAATCCGCCATGCGCTGGGCAAAGGCGCGATCGGCAGCGGTATAGGGCCGTTCGCTGTCGGCGGGCTGCATCGCCGTGAGGGTATTGAGCGTATAGGGCACTTCATTGCCGTGCCAGGCGCCGTGCGGATAGAGATCGCGCGACTGCTCGGAGATATAGTCGAACCAGTAGCGCCAGCCCGGCATGCCGACGTTGTGCTGCGCGCGCATCAGGATCCACGGCATAACGCTGAAGGCCATATCGCGCGCCGCCGCGCGTCCCAGCAGGCGGTCGTCGTGAATATCGTAAAGCCACTTCAGCAGCCGGTAGCTGAACGGCCGGTTGACGCGCAGCTGGCGCATCACCTTGGCGCTGTCGACATTGAAGTATTCCAGCACGCTCGCTTCGTCGCTGTTGCTGCCCGCCATAAGCGGAATGCGATGCTGGCGCGCCGCCATAAAGGTGTTGAGCATCGGCTGGGGCAGCACGGCGTCGCCGGCAATCGGCACCGGCCCGTGCCATAAAGGCGACTCCAGCGGCCAGAAGGCGTCGGCAGGCAGCGCGCGCAGCTGCTGCGCAGTGGCGTTGGGCAGACCGAAATGCGCCGCGACCTGCTCGCCCTGCTGTAGCGCCGCTTTGCGCGGTTTATCCGGCAGGCTGTAGGCGCTCTGCACGATAGCTTTATGAAACAGCCCTTCCGCCAGCGGCGAGCAGCAGAGCGAAAGCACGCTGCGCGCGCCGGAGGATTCGCCAAATAATGTGACATTGTCACGATCGCCGCCAAACGCAGGAACGTTGCGCTGCACCCACTGCAGCGCGGCAATCTGATCGAGCAAGGCGAAATTATTGACTATGCCGCCGTCGCGATATTCCGCGTCCAGCGCCGGATGGGCGAAAAAGCCGAGGTGGCCGAGGCGGTAATTAATCGTCACCACCACGGCGCCGCGCGCCGCCAGCGGCTTGCCGTTATACGGCGCCAGCCCGCCCGATCCCATCACGAAGCCGCCGCCGTGCAGCCACACCATTACCGGCAGCGGCCGCGCAGGTTCGACGTCGGGGGTCCAGACGTTAAGATAGAGGCAGTCTTCGCTGAGCGGACCGGGATCGCCGCCGCCCGCGACAGCGCAGAGCGCGCGATTCTGCCAGCAGGCGGCGCCGAACTCGGTCGCATCGCGCACCTCGTGCCACGGCGTAACCGGCTGTGGTGCGCGCCAGCGCAGCGCGCCTACCGGCGCGGCGGCATATGGAATACCCTTAAAGACAAAGAGATCATCATCCATACTTCCTCTTAGCTCGCCTTCGGCAGTGCTGAGGCGCAGAGGTCGTCTGTTTTTCATTACCTGTTCCCTGATAAAGCGTTAAGGCATTATCTACAGGGCGTTAAGATGTTGTCTATGTCCTTAGTGCATTTGCAGATTATGCTGAATCGACGCCGTCAGGCCTCATGGAAACCGCACCGGGCCAGCGATTGCTGCTGCCGCGCCTGATAAAGCCGCATTTCATCCTGCACCGGCGCGCCCAGCGCCGCTTCAAAATCGGCCCTGCTGGCGTGACCGGCGGAGCGGCCCTGCGTCCGATCGCCCAGATTCGACTGAAAGATGCCTGCCGCGCTGACCGGCAGGAAATCTTCGTACACGATAGGATCGGCAATGATGCGGCCCTGTTCGATCAGCGCCGCCAGCGATTCGCCCGGCTGCGGCGGCTGCGCCTCGCCCTGTTCGCTCAGCCGGTAGTCAAACCAGGCGAGCTGCTGTTCGCGCAGGCTGTGCTCATCATCGGGAAAAGCGCGAAACACCTCGGCCAAATGCTGCTGATGCTGCTGGTTGTCGACGCCGGTGCCGGCTGCCGCCAGCAGACGATCGTAGAGCGCGCGGCCTTTCGGCGTCAGCGCCGCGCCGCGCTGCTCGATTTCGCCAAAGCGCGCGGTATGGGTGCCGCTTTCGCCCTGCTGGAAAATTACCGGCTCCTCCAGCGCTTTAAAGCTGGTCTGACGCAGCAGAATCGGCACCTCGCGCCGCGGCGGTCCTTCAATCAGCGCCTTGGGATCGATGCCGTATTCCGGCATCAGCGCCTGCACCTGGTCGATATCGAGGGTGCGCGGCGTCAGGTGGTTGATATGGCATCCCGGAAAGCAGACCACGTCGGCGACCAGACGGTGCTGCTGGCTTAACGCCTGATAGGTGGCGCTGTCGACGGTGCTCAGCGCGTGCCAGCGGAAAGTCTCCAGCGCCTCTTTAACGAAGGCGTCGGCGTCCGCTTCCTCCAGGCCGCCCTGCTGCTGATGCTGGGCAATCAGCGCCCGGCAGCGCGGCGTAAAAATATCGCGCTGCGCCAGAATCGCCGCCGCTTTTTCCCGCAGCGAGAGATCGTCGATTAGCTCCAGCCGCAGCAGCGAGGTAAAAATGCGAAAGGGATTGCGCCGCAGCGCCGCGTCACTCACCGGCCGAAACGCGGTGGAGTGCACCGGCACGCCTGCCTGCGAGAGATCGTAATAGCCGACCGGCTCCATGCCCATTACCGCGAACATCTGCCGCAGCGTCGAAAGCTCCTGCGCCGTGCCGACGCGAATGGCGCCGTGACGCTCCAGGTTAAGGCGGTCCAGCTCGTCCGCCGCGGCCAGCCGGTTTTTCAGCGCGGGACGTTCGGTTAAACAGCCCTCGTTAACGCGCTGGACCAGCGTCATCAGGGTGCCGTACTGCGGCACCTCTTGCTGATACATAGCGGACATCGCCTGCGAGAAGCGCGTACGAATAGCGTCTGCGCTAAGGAAGTGATTCATGCTGCCTGCTCCTGACGTGATCGAGATTGCTGCTACTGTAGAGCAACGCGCTGTCGGCAGGCGAAAAAGTTACGGATTTGTGATCGGCTTAAAGCCGAAGCGGTTTTTCATCACCAGCATCAATGTAGTCAGCAGCGCAGGGATCGCCAGCAGCACAAAGATCAGGCTGAATGACCAGCCAAGCGAAAGCATCTCCGCGCCGACAAAGGCGCTGAGGATGGCGCCGACGCGTCCGACGCCGTGCATCCAGCTGGAGCCCGTGGCGCGCGCATGGGTGGGATAATAGCTGGCCGACAGCGCGTTCATGCCGGTGTTGGCCCCGTTGAAGCAGAAGCCGCTCAGGAAAGCGATGCCGCTCATCATCCCGACTTCCGCCGGGGAAAAGCCCAGCGCGACGATCGCCAGTCCGCCGCAGAAGTAGATTGCCGCCAGCGCCAGCGTGGCGTTGAAGCGATCCATCAGCCAGCCGGCGAACAGCGAGCCAAGCGTGCCGCCCGCCTGATACATCGCGGTAATAATGGCCGCTTCGGTGACCGACATGCCCAGCGTATTAATCAGCGACGGCAGCCAGCTGCCGATCAGATAGACCAGGAACAGGCCCATAAAATAGCCGCCCCACAGCATCAGACTACCGAGCAGATAACGACGCGATACCACGGTAGCGATTGCGCCCTGCGTCGGCAGCGTCGGCTCCTGAGAGTGGAACGCGCTGTCGGGCCGCGTAGCGCCTGGCAGCATCCGCTCAAGAATGGCGTGAATGCGCGTCGCCGGCGCGCGGCGGCTGATCAGAAAGCGCACCGACTCCGGCAGGCCGCGCACCAGAAACGGCAGAACCGCCAGCGGCAGAATGCCGCCCAGCAACATCACGGCATGCCAGTTATAGCGCGGCAGCAGCCAGGAGGCGGCGAAACCGCCGCTGGCGGCGCCGAAGGTAAAGCCGCAGAACACCACGGTGATAAGAAAGGCGCGGCGGCGCTCCGGCGCATACTCCGCCACCAGCGTGCCGACGTTGGGCATCGCCGCGCCCAGCCCCAGACCGGTAAGGAAGCGAAACAGCATCATCTGCTCGATGTTGTTCGCCAGCGCAGTGGCGAGCGTCCAGAGCCCGAAGAAAAAGACGCTGAGGATAATCATCATGCGTCGACCGTAGCGATCGGCCAGCGGCCCCGCCAGCATTGCGCCGAGCGCCAGCCCGACCAGCGCCGCGCTGATCACCACGCCAAGCTGATGGTTGGTCACTCCCCAACCCGCCTTCAGCGTCGGCGCGATAAAGCCCATCAATGCGATATCCATGCCGTCAAGGGCAACGACGATAAAGCAGAGCGCGATCAGACGCTTTTGCCAGCGGCTGAGCGCTGACTGATTGATTAACTGGCGAACGTCCACGGCTTCGACGCTGGTCACTGCGAACTCCTCACTGCGCTCACCCTGAGGCATCAGTTTTGGTAAAAAAAACGGCGGTTATGATAGCCCATCGTTAACGATAAGACGCCTGATTTTTATATGATATTGAGAATTATTCAACATTAAAGCGTTAACCTGTTGAATTTGCGCTGGTGGGATCAATTCAATCTGCTGGCTCGGCTCATCAGTCAGCTAATTTTGTCGCTTTATCAATAACTCGCGTAAAACGCCGCTTTTTGTTAATTTTATTTTGCAGCAAAGTTAACAAAACCCAGCTTTACTGGTTGCCGATCGGCGGTAAAACTCATTAAGTTTGAGAGATGGACAAAAATATCCTTTTCAATCAGCGCATTCGCTTGCGCCATCTTCATACCTTTGTTGCGGTGGCGCAGCAGGGAACCCTGGGACGCGCGGCGGAAACGCTGAGCCTTAGCCAGCCTGCGTTGTCAAAAACCCTTAACGAGCTTGAGGAGCTGACGGGCGTTCGCCTGTTTGAGCGCGGCCGACTTGGCGCGCAACTCACTACCATGGGCGAGCAGTTTTTGATCCACGCGGTGAAGGTGCTGGACGCGCTCAACCACGCGGGCCAGAGCGTTAACCTGCCGGTGTCGACGCGTCCGGTGGTGATCCGCCTCGGCGCGCTGACCACCGCAGCCATGGGCATGCTGCCGCAAATCCTCGATCGTTTTCACCAGCAGCAGCCCCATGCGACCGTGCAGGTCGCCACTCTGCACAATAATGTGCTGCTCGCCGGGCTGCGCGCGGGCGAATTCGAGATCGGCATCGGCCGTATGGCAGACAGCGATATGATGGCCGGACTCACCTATGAGCTGCTGTTTCTTGAATCCCTCAAGCTGGTGGTGCGACCTGAACACCCGCTTTTAAGTGACAATGTCACTCTTTCCCGGGCGATGCAGTGGCCGGTGGTGATTTCGCCGGAAGGCACCGCGCCGCGCCGCATCGCGCAGCAGATGCTCGATGAACAGGGCTGCACCCTGCCGAGCACCTGTGTTGAAACCTCGTCTACCTCACTGGCGCGTCAGCTGGCGCTGCGCTATGACTACGTCTGGTTTGTGCCGTCGGGCGCGATCAAAGAAGATCTGGCGCATAACGCGCTGTGCGCCCTGCCCATCAGCTCATCCGGGCCAGGGGAACCGGTAGGGATTATTACCCGTACCGGTCACCCTTTAAGCCTTAGCGCTGAGATCCTGATGGCGACCATCCGCAAGGCGCCGGATTAACGGCTGCGTTTCGCATGCCGCTCGCGGTTGTCCAGCCGCGCCTTTTCGGTCTTACGCAGGCCGACATAGAGCGCGCCCGCGCCGCCGTGCTGCGGCTGCGAGGTACAGAAGGTCTGGACGTCGTCAAACTGACGCAGCCAGCGCGCCAGATAGCTGCGCACGATATTGGCATGGGATTCGTTGTCGCGCCCTTTGCCATGAATGATCAGTAAATTGCGCAACCCCTCTTTACGCGCCTGCTGCATAAAGCTGAACACTGCCTGACGGCAGGTCTCCACCGGCTGGCGCAGCAGGTTCAGGCTGGCGTCCATCTTGTATTCCCCTTTGCGCAGCTTATCCAGCACCCCTTGCTGAATGCCGTCAGCTTTGTACTCCAGCGGCGTAGTAAGGGGAATGATGTCGAGGTAGCCGCGCGTCAAAAAGTTCTCTTCTTCCGCCTCTGCGTCAGGCCGACGCGGCGCTTTAGTCGAGGGCGATTTTAGCCACAGGGTGCTGGCGCTGTCTTTCAATGGAGTGACGTCACCCATGGCATCCCGAAACAGGTCTTCATCGTCCAGGTTCATAGTAATTTCTCTCACGCCAGATCAATTAAGGAGCAGAGATCAAATCCGTCTCTGCAGATGCAATAGTAGCAAACGCCAAAAAAGGTGCGCCAGCGCTGAATCGCGCCAGATTGCTGTTTAGAAAATACGCATCGGGATCAAAAAAGTGGAAAGTTTTCGTGCCAGATCGCAAAAATGTGACGCGCAGGGCTTGCTACAGCGCGGTTCCGCGCCACGCCTGACATCCCTACTCTTTATAAGCCTAAAACTGCTCGGACGAGTTCCCTTCAGCACAAAAAATGTTAAAATTGACCCCAGTCAATAATCGTCGAGCGTACATTATGATCACTGAAAAACGCACCATTCGCCGTATTCAGTCAGGTGGCTGTGCCATCCACTGTCAGGACTGCAGCATTAGTCAGCTGTGCATTCCGTTCACCCTGAACGAACATGAGCTGGATCAGCTCGACAATATTATCGAGCGCAAAAAACCGATTCAAAAAGGCCAGACGCTGTTTAAAGCGGGCGATGATTTGAAATCGCTCTACGCTATCCGCTCCGGCACCATCAAGAGCTATACCATCACCGAACAGGGCGACGAGCAAATTACCGGCTTCCACCTGGCGGGCGACCTGGTCGGCTTTGACGCCATTATGAGCGGCAGCCACCCGAGCTTCGCGCAGGCGCTGGAAACGGCGATGGTCTGCGAGATCCCATTCGAAACGCTGGACGATTTGTCAGGCAAAATGCCGGCTCTGCGCCAGCAGATGATGCGTCTGATGAGCGGCGAAATCAAAGGCGACCAGGATATGATCCTGCTGCTGTCGAAGAAAAACGCCGAAGAACGACTGGCCGCGTTTATCTGGAATCTTTCCCGCCGTTTCGGCCAGCGCGGCTTCTCGCAGCGTGAGTTCCGTCTGACGATGACGCGCGGCGACATCGGCAACTATCTCGGCCTGACCGTCGAGACCATCAGCCGCCTGCTGGGTCGTTTTCAGAAATCGGGCATGCTGGCGGTGAAAGGCAAATATATCACCATTGAAAACCATGACCTGCTGTCCGAACTGGCCGGTCAGAGCGTTCAGGCTGCTTAATTAATTGGCCGCCTAATGATTAGAGTTGCAGGTATGGCCGCAACGCCTCTGCAACTCTGATTCGCGCCGCAAATTTGTTAGTTTATTGATCCCACAGCAACTTTTCCGCTTCTTCCCGTCCTTAACTTAGGCTATCTTTAAACCAGTTCGCCTTGGTTTAAGGAGTTATTCCCTATGTCCCGCTACCAAAATATGCTGGTCGCTATCGATCCCCAGCAAGACGATCAGCCGGCGCTGCGCCGCGCGGTTTACCTTAATCAGCGTATCGGCGGCAAAATCAAAGCCTATCTGCCGATTTACGACTTCTCGTATGAGATGACCACCTTGCTCTCCCCTGACGAGCGCGCCTCGATGCGGCAAGGCGTGATCAGCCAGCGCACCGAGTGGATCCGCGAGCAGGCGCGCGCCTATCTTGAAGCGGGCGTGGAGATCGAAATTAAGGTGGTCTGGCATAACCGCCCCTATGAGGCGATTATCCAGGAGGTGCTGGCGCACGGGCACGATCTGGTGCTGAAGATGGCGCATCAGCACGACCGGCTGGAAGCGGTGATTTTTACCCCTACCGACTGGCATCTGCTGCGCAAGTGCCCTTGCCCGGTGTGGATGGTGAAAGATCAGCCCTGGCCGGAAGGCGGCAAAGCTGTCGTTGCGGTTAACCTCGCCAGCGAAGAGCCGCACCACGATGAGCTGAATCAGAAGCTGATCCGCGAAACCACGCGGCTGGCGGAGATGGTGAACCACACCGAGGTGCATCTGGTGGGCGCCTACCCCATTACCCCGATCAATATCGCGATTGAACTGCCCGACTTCGATCCCAGCGTCTATAACGACGCAATCCGCGGCCAGCATCTGGTGGCGATGAAGGCGCTGCGTCAGAAGTTCGCGATCCGCGAGGAGTTTACCCACGTCGCCAAAGGGCTGCCTGAAGAGGTGATCCCCGATATCGCCAGTCAGCTCAGCGCCGGGATTGTGGTGCTCGGCACCATCGGGCGCACCGGCCTGTCGGCGGCATTTCTCGGCAATACGGCGGAACAGGTTATCGACCATCTGCGCTGCGACTTGCTGGCGATCAAGCCTGACGATTTTAATTCGCCCATTACGCTCGATGATGACGACGAAGAGGATGATGAGGAATAAGAGCAAGGGCGGCCAGCTGGCCGCCCTTTAATTTCTACACTGTGCTGATGCCAGTGACAAAGCCCGATCGCAAAGACGCAAAATCGCCATCCCTGGCAGCTCGACCCGCGCCTTCCCTGGCGCGGGACGCTTTGCTCTTCGGTCCTTGTCACTCGCATTTTATGATGTGCAGCGACTTCAGGGCGGCCAGCTGGCCGCCCTTTTGGTTACAGCGCTTTCAGTATCCCTTCCACGCTCGCTTTGGCGTCGCCGAACAGCATCTGCGTGTTCTCTTTAAAAAACAGCGGATTCTGCACGCCGGCATAGCCGGTATTCATCGAGCGCTTAAACACGATGACGTTCTGCGCCTTCCACACTTCCAGCACCGGCATGCCCGCAATAGGGCTGCGCGGATCGTCCTGCGCCGCCGGGTTAACGGTGTCGTTGGCGCCGATGACCAGTACGGTGTCGGTATCGGCGAAGTCGTCGTTAATCTCATCCATCTCCAGCACCACGTCATAAGGCACTTTCGCCTCCGCCAGCAGCACGTTCATATGGCCTGGCAGACGTCCCGCGACCGGGTGAATGCCGAAGCGCACCTTGACGCCGCGCGCGCGCAGCTTCTCGGTGATCTCCGCCACCGGGTACTGCGCCTGCGCCACCGCCATGCCGTAGCCTGGGGTGATAATCACCGATGATGAGTGCTTCAGCAGTTCGGCCGT
>Ga0209796_10000568_pt1 | contig 22106 bp, 17 predicted proteins | sample AgamicOrSfrz_FD_187167 | JGI IMG/M metagenome (GOLD analysis project Ga0209796, IMG submission 187167) | Agave microbial communities from Guanajuato, Mexico - Or.Sf.rz (SPAdes) (version 2) | ecosystem: Host-associated > Plants > Phyllosphere > Phylloplane/Leaf | place: Guanajuato, Mexico...
ACTTTCAGGGCACCGAGTTTCAGAAGAAAGTGTGGGCCGCGTTGTTGACGATCCCATTTGGCCAGACACGTACTTATGCGCAGATCGCCGCGCAGATCGGCAATGTCAACGCCGTGCGTGCAGTGGGCGCGGCAAACGGTCGGAATCCTATTTCGATTGTGGCGCCGTGCCACCGCGTGATAGGCGCATCCGGCGATCTCACGGGCTTTGCGGGCGGGTTGGCGAACAAGATGCTGTTGCTCTCGCTGGAAGCAGGGCAAACGTCGCTTGAAGCCGGCGCCGATGTGCAAACGCAAGTCACTGCAGCGACTACTAAAGCGGCCGCAAAACGCTCACGCGCTGCGCCGCCTCGCGGCATGCAGAGTTCGTTATTCGGCAATTGACGGCATCGGCGGAATGCGTGGCAGAAGCTAGAAACAGGCACGTTCAGAAGTTCGAGAAGAAGGCCCGTGCCGCGAGCATGCAAGAGCCCGCAACCAGTTCTCCATGATAGGAACGCAACACAGCTGACGCGCCCCCGTCCGTGGCGCCTGCAGCCACCGCTTCTTTCGCAACGTCGGCCTTCGCGTTCGCAAAACCGCGCTTGAGCGCCGCGAACGAATCGTCGGGTCCTGTGACGGGCGAATCGACATCCAGCACCGAAGTGAGTCCCGCCGGCACTTTCGCGTTGAGCCAATACGCCTGCTCGATGCGTGCATTGAAGAAGTACACCATCGGATCGGCGCCGCCTCCGCACAGTAGCACTGGCGCCTTTGGCACCCAGTTGCGCAAATCATTACGCTTGAACGCCTGCCGCAGCGGATGCAGCGGATTTGCCGCAGGCTCGACGCTTGGCGTTGCGTTGGGGAACGCGCCGTCAGGATTCGCCGCGGCGTCTTCGAGAAGCGCGCGGCGATAGCTGTTGCGCACGAGATTGGCGTCGCCGAAACCAGCTGCGAATAGCCGTGTCAACGGAGGTGGCGTGAGTGCCGGCGATGCGGGCGGCGTCATCGACTGAAACTGCGACGCAGGCGGCGTGCTGCTGAAAAGATGCGACGGCGGCAACTTTCGCTGCGAGAAAATGGTATCGAGCGATTGCGCGCTCGGCAGCAGTTGTTCGATGTCGGGTGCGTAGGCGGCTTCGAAGAAGTCGTCCGGCTTGCGGTACAGGTTCTTATAGGCATGCTGATAACCGGTCACGACCAATGTCGTGAAGAGTGTCGAGCCGAGACTGACCTGGCCCGCGCTGATGGCGTCGGCAGTAGCGGCAAGCGCATACGGGCCCGAACCTGGCGCGGAGGCTGTCACGCTAACGCCCGCTGCCTGCAGCGCGCGATGCGTTGCGAGCGCAACGAAACCGCCTTGCGAATAGCCGGTGATGAACAGCTTGCCGTTCTCGCGGATTGCGGCCCGTTTGCCCTCGTCGTTGAGCACGACGCGCGCCGCCCGCAGCGAGTCGATCATATCGGCGGACTGCTGGTCGGCGTTCAGATAAGGATGGTACGGAAGATCGGAGCCGGCATAGCCCGCATAGTTGCTGGCCGCGACGATGTAGCCGTGAGCCGCGTACATCGCGGCAACGCTCAGGCCTTCGCCCGCGCCGCCGTTCTCCGGATCGCTTTGCGTCACGTCGGCGAGGTTGTACTTGCGATATGCGGTGGTGCCGTGCGCATACAACATCATGGGACGCGGCCCGCTGCACGTCGCGGACTCGCCCTGCGGGATCATCAGTGCGCCGCTCGCTGTTGCCGGTTCGCTGGCGGCGCCGATGGTGCGATAACGGTAATAGACGATCTGCACGCCGCAAACAGGCGCGCCCGCCATTTGCATCAGTTGCTGCCCGGAGGGGCTTGACGAAAGCAGCTTCGACAACGCTGCAGCATTCAACCGCGAGGTGACCCGATGATCGAGCAGTTGGCCGCGCGCGCGGCATGCTTTGTCGCACGACGAGTCGGCTTGCGCTGGGCTGCCCGCGGTCAACGCAATACATGACAGCAGTGCCAGGGCTGCGATGCGGGTGGGTCGTGGCATGCGGGGTTGCTCCGGGAAGGATTGGCTTCACACGCGTCAATATGCCCGGTTGGGGCTGATGGGACAATATCGTTTGCGGTTTTTGGGTTTGGGTTTGGGTTTGGGTATAAGTCGGGTTGCATCGACATTCCGCAAGAACAGGCGCGAAACGACGCTCAAATGAAAAGCCCCGCCGAAGCGGGGCGCGCGGTCCACTCTATTGCCTGTCGCTCAACACCTTTCTCACCGCCGCGCAGTCTGGGACCTTGGACGTTTCCATGTCATCGGGACATGCGAGCCATTTATAAAACTCGAGCTCTTGTGTCGCGATCTTCGCGCGGCATGAGGAGACCTGAAAATCCGTGTCCGGCGTGTAATCATTTCTCCATTCATTGAACGAATACGCGATTACGGAACAGTCGGACTTAAGTTTGTCATTCCAGATCTTATAGTTCTTATCTAGCTCAGCCCGCCCGCCGTCACTAGCGAGCGCTCTTATGCTTCGATACAGCTTTTCCGAGTCGGAAAGAATTTTATCTGTATCCCTTTTTGAGCAGGCCAGAAAATCGTCGCGTGTTTTTGCGTCCTTGTCGCAGGCGGCATTCGCTAATGCCGAAGCTGAAACAAAGATAGCTGTCGTCGCTAGGGCTAGTCTAGTGATCCGCATTATAATCTCCCGAAGCGAATAAGCGACCCTCAGCGCGGCGACGTTTCACAAGCCCGTGCGGTTGCTGCCCGCCTGCCCATGTGTATTCCATGAATTTCGCTGGCACGCGGTCATACTGGCCGGTGTTTACAAGGCCAAGCAGGCCATCATTATGGTGGCGCAAATTGTAAACGAAATCGACCAATGCATCGTATTGGTACTGAAACAGCGGAACATTTATTTTTTGGTTTACGATTCGCTGCGGATCCCGTAAATCCTGGTGCATTAATTGATGCGCCTGTACGACGGTTATACCGTTCAAAAAAGGAGCTTCCGAGGGTGCGCCCGATATCGGTCCCATGTGGACCAGGTGTCCGAAGCCAATAGTCGTATTTCCTCCGCCGCCCGCACCATCGTTGTCATATAAATGTGCGCGGAAAGCCTCCCACGTCTCAATAAAGCCGATTCCCGCCTGAGATATTTCCCATGGCTTGCACAGCCGGTCAGTCTGCACATTCACACACGAATTGGAATTTGTATTCGTTACCGCTGTTGCAAGTGCGTCGGGCATCAGACCTCCTGCCTGTGACCATAAGTGCTATCGGCGACAAGTGCGACGTTGAGACCGTAGGTCGACAACCCGGACGTTGTGCGGATCACATAACCGCCGCGCTCGCAACGTGCGCCAATCGTCGCGAATGCATACGTCCTGCCTTCGCCATCTTCCTGATTCGGCATTCCCATACTCCCAAGAAACCAACGGAAAGACCGGTCGCGTCGCGGCCGGTGACAACGGAGCGATGTTGCGGCCCCGATTGACCATGCTCGCGTGGCACTTGCGCAGTGCGAAATAGGACCGGTCTGAAAAGTTGGGGAACGTGGGACGGGAAGATAACGGCAGTACGCCGTGACGGTTCACTGATTGATTGACGACGAATGCAGCCTGAGATGGCCAGACATTTCGACGGTGGGAGTTTCCCTTGAATAGTCGGGGCCCGCGCAAGGTGGGCTTTCTTGCTGCTGGCCGTATGTCTTCAATAAGGGCGACGATACGCGACCTCTACGCCAGGTAGTTGTCGCCGATGCCGCACCTGGGCGCCGAACTGAACGCACCGCAACCCTGACTCATCCCCCCGACGACCACCCACCGCCGCCAAAAGAATGTCCACCACCGCCGCCCCCGCCCCCGCCTCCGCGGCCAAAGCCTCCGCGCGACGTCACTGCGGCAGCATGCATCGACATTGACGCTCCCGAGCCGCGAGTGAGAATGCGCTGCGCAACAGTGGCCTGCTCGGTGAAAGCAGCGTGCGCGGGAGCCGGCTCGAGCGCCCTCGTCGGATGACCATCGGCATCGTATTTCAACGCAGGCCTCAGCGGTCCTGACTGCGCACTCTGCTGAGTCTGACTACCGTCCCCATGGTAGACCGTGCCCGAACGCGTGTAATACGGACCGTACCAGTGCGCAATCACACCGGTATGCGAACCTCCCGCGCTTCCCGCCACACCATTCGTTGGTGAGCTGGCGACCGCATCGCTCGCCGGCACGTCAGCGGTCTGCGTAGCGATCGGCGCCTCTCTGCAATCCGCCACCATCGTCCAGTCGGCGAGGCAGTCCTCAAGTGTCTCGTAGCTCGCACGCGTAACCGGCACGCCTTCATCAAGTTCGCTGTCGTCATCGCTGCTGGAGCATGAATGCACAAGTGTGCCGCCAGCCAATGCGGCACAGGCGCCAATCAGCAGCAACTTGGGCAAGCCCGACTTTTTTTGTTGAATGAAGTAAGCACCCGTGTGAGCCGGCGCTTTTTGCGCGCGATCAGCCGAGTGAGCAGCCGTCTGAGCCGGCAGCGCGTGTTGCGCGCGTTCACCCAGGCCGAAAGCGGCCACATCGCCAGTTTTCCGAAAGAAGTGCGGCACGAAATAGCTGGTGTTTTTGGCGATGGGCCCGGCTTCTTCACGAACGCATAAGCCGCTCGGAACATCGTCGACGATCCACACGCCCAGTGTCGTGTACAACCCGCCGAAGCGCCGCGCGGGGCAATAAGCCTGATACACGAAGCCTTCGTCGCCGTACTGCCCCGGATTGTGAAAGCGGCCCTCCGGCGTAACCAGCGTCAGGCTTTCGCCTTCGCGCGAATAGATAGGCTTTGTCGCATGCGGGCGTCCGTCAAAAGATGCCTCTTCGAAACTCGCCTCGAGCAAGTTCGGATGTCCCGGAAACAGTTCCCAGAGAATCGGAAGTATCGCCTTGTTCGAAAGCACGGCCTTCCACGGCGGCTCGACCCAATGCACGGTGCCGAGGCCCAATTGCGGACCGTATTCCGACTGCGCCATCCATTCCCATGGATACAGCTTGAAAGCAACCTCGATCCGCTCGTTGTCGGCATCGTAAAAGCGGCCCGCGCTATCGGTGCCGATTTTCATCACGTCCACAAGCTTGACCGACCAACCTGCCTGGACCGCAGTGTCCATCAGATATTCGACGTTGCACACATCTTCCTGGCTGTCGAACGCGCAGGCGAAGTGAAGCAGTTTCGCTTTCCGATAGTGCTTGCGAATCCAGCGCCAGCGCGCAATAAGCGCTTCGTGCAAGCTATTAAACTGGTCCGCCTCCGGCTGAACGGACTCCCTCCAGGACCACTGCGCGAGGCTCGATTCAATAATGGACGTCGGCGTGTCGGCGTTGTACTCGTACATCTTCGGCACGCCGTGTGCGTCGAGTGTCATATCGAAACGGCCGAACAATGTCGGTTCGTCGCTATCCCACGACTTGCGAATCAATTCGGCAAATTCCGGCGCGATCGCCATACGCGAGAAGCGATCGTGATCGATCACATGCTGCACGGCCTCGAGGCAGCGTGAATTAAGCTCACGCGCGGCCGCGTACAGCGACTCGATCTGAGCCTCGCTGAATTCGTATGCCGCGTCTTCGCGCCAATAGTAAAACGTATTGCGGTCGACTTTGCGCGGCTGGTTATGCTCATCGAGCGAATGAAAGTGAAAGCCAATACGCTCGAGTTCGGTTGGCCAATTAGCGCGTGGGATCTGGTTCGTGCGTTTCATGAACGGGACTTATTGCTCCAGCATGAATTGGTCGAAGACCAGGGAATTGTCGGTCCGGCATGGCGACCAATCCGTGAAATGTGCCGATAACGGCGCCCACGCATGCGCCGCTGCATTCAACACGGTTTGATGATCGAGCGCGTCGGATTCAATGACACCGCGTACCGGGTTCTGCAAGATCCATTGCATTGCAGCCGCAATGCTCGACGCCACCTGCAGGCTCGTTGCGGAGTTATATGGCGCGACGGTCCGTGCGCGGTCTATATCGAGTTGCGAGCCGTACCAGATCGCGCCGTATCGCGGACTCATCAACAGCACGCCGAGCTCGTCCATGCCGGATTCGATGTCGTCCTTCATCACGCGATGCGTCGCGATGCGTCGGGCGGACCGGTCATCGAGCCATTGCATCGACAGACTCGTCGCCTCGGTCGGCCGATACGCATAATAGACAGTCGGCCTGTAAGCAGACTCACCGCGAGACTCACACGTCAGATATTCCGCGATTGAAATGGACTCATTGTGCGTAATCAATCGTGCATCAAACGGCCCGTGAGTCGGCGACCACGAGCGCACCCATGTGCGGTGTCCGGGTCTATTCAGCGCGATGGCCGCACCGCTGCCATCAGTGTGACGATAGGCCGTAGCGGGAAGGCGAGTTTCATGCGTGCCCCAGCCTAGCTCGGCGTCTTGCAGGCATTCAGTGATAAATCCCTCTGGCGACCACGTATTGGCGAATTCGAACGGCGCCGGAGGCGGTGCATGCTGGCTGTCGTATTCGCTCACCTGAACGACGCGAACGTCGAGCGCCCTAGCGAGGCCAACCCATTGCTCGCGTGTGAACGGCATATCGGCGAGCACATCGGCCCTTCGTGCGAGCCGAAGCAACGCCTCCTTCACTAGCGCCGACACGAACCCCGGATTTGCGCCATGCGCGACCAATGCGGTGGCACGGTTTTCACGGCCCTTTGCAAAGTTCAGCAAGCGAACTCTGAGCGCATGGTTAGTGAGAAACGATGAATCGTGTTCTTCATAAGCCCACGGTTCGATCCCACTATCCAGATAAAAGGCGCCGCAGTTCTGAGCCAACTCGATGAGATCGCAACTGCTTACGCTCGGCGCGAGATTAAGGATAAATCCGCCAGGCGAAAGCTTCGGTCCAAGCAACGAAATGTAATTCGACTCGCTAACCGTCGCCTCGACCGCTTTCAGTTTATGGCGCCGTATGATCGACAGACGCGCTTCGTCCAGCACCCTGTCCACGACGACGATAGGTACTGACGGAAACACGCGTTCGAGCAAAGGCAAAACCGCTTGACCGATGCAGCCGAAGCCGACGATCAGGATTTCTGTAGGAACCATTTTTCTAGTTGTGGGCCGGCCCGATATAAGCGAAGACAGCCATCTTAATCGCTCGTCATGCCGGATGAACAGACGAAGTCAACTGCGAGAAGTTTCCCGTGCAAGGTTCGCTATTTACTGCGCATAACCGGCGAAATTTCTGAGCGCGCCGTAAGGCGCATTCTCGCGCTCGCTTCATCCGATCGTGTTAAAAGCAATTCGCAACACCACCTTCCCCAATCACAAAGCCCGAAGTCCCGCACCCGCCCACTTGCTTTTCCCCGCCCGCCCCGCCGCCAAACCCGCCGCCTCCCCCCGCCCATCAGACTGAACCTGGAACGTATGAATCGACGCCTCCAGCAGCCTCGCCTGCTCGGTCAACGTCTGCGCGACCGCCGCGGCCTGCTCGACGAGCGCGGCGTTCTGCTGCGTCACGCTGTCCATCTGCGAGACCGCGTCGCCGACCTGATCGATGCCTGCGCTCTGCTCCGACGCAGCCGCGGCGATGTCGCGCATCACGCCCGAGAGCCTTCCAATCGCCTCGCTCGCCGCCTGAATCGTCGTGCCGGTTTTGTCGACCAGTTCGACGCCATTCTCCACGCGTCCCACCGCGCGGCTGATCAGCGTGCGAATTTCCTTCGCGGCGGCCGCGCTGCGCTGCGCCAGCGTGCGCACCTCGCCCGCCACCACCGCGAAGCCGCGCCCTTCGTCGCCCGCGCGAGCCGCTTCGACGGCTGCGTTCAGCGCGAGAATGTTGGTCTGAAAGGCAATGCCTTCGATCACCGAGATGATCTCCACCATCTTGTGCGATTCCGTCGATATTTCCTGCATCGTCGACACCGCTTCGGCCGCCATCTGTCCGCCGTGCGTGACGATCTGCTCGGCGCTCGCGGTGAGTTCGCTCGCCGTCTGCGCGTTCTCCGACGTCTGCCGGACCATCGCGGTCATCTGCTCCATGCTGGCCGCGGTCTCTTCCAGCGAAGCGGCCTGGCTCTCCGTCCGCGCGGACAGATCCGTATTACCGGCGGCAATCTCGCGCGCGCCCGTCGCGACCTTGTCGGCCGCGCCGCTGATCTGCACGATGGTGTTCGCAAGCGCGTCGCGCATCTGCCGCATCGTGTGCAGAAGGCTCGAATCGTCGCCGGTGCGAATGTCGATCGGAATGACGAGATTGCCTTGGGCGATTTCACCGGCGACATGCGCGACGTAGGCCGGGTCGCCGCCAATCGTGCGTTGAATGCTGCGATTCGTGAACGCGACGAGCGCGGACAGCAGCAGCGCCACCGCGGCGAACATGCCGCCGAGCACATAGAGCGACTGCATGAACGCGGCGTCGATATCGTCGACATAAGCGCCGGTCGCGATGATCCAGTCCCACGGCGCGTAACGCACGACGTAACCGATCTTGCCGACCGCGGCGGACGGCGGATTGCCTGGATGCGGAAACACGTAGTCGACGAAGCCGCCCTCCGGCGCCTGCGCTACCGCGGCGAAGGTCACGTAGTGATGACGGCCGTCGGCATCCTCGACGCCCGCAAGGTCCTTGCCGTTCGTCGCGGGTTTCATCGCGTGCATGATCATGCGCGGCTTCGAATCGAGCACGAGGAAGTAGCCGTCCTCGCCGTAACGCACGTTGCGCAGACGCTCGAGCGCCTGCTTGCGCGCGTCAGCCTCGCTAAGCGCCCCGCTTTGCGCTAGCGACGCGTACTCCTTCACGATGCTGAGCCCGACGTGGCCCACGTTCACGAGGTCGTGCTTGCGCTCTTCGATGCGCGTCTCGCGCGACAACCACGCCGCCGACACCGACACGGCGAGCAGCGCGAGCAGGCTGACGACGAGCGGCAACCAGAGCTTCTGCTTGAAATTCAATCGGTGCATGCTCACGTCCCTGTTTCGTCCGGTTCAGGAAGGTCGATGACCGGCTGCACGAACCGCCGATGATTCCGGCCGCCATGCCGCATCACACGACCACTCGACCTGTTTATCGGCAGCGATAAGGGCGGCATGTGTAGAGACAAACCCTTTCGGTGCGCGCCCTCAGTTGAAAGCGCGCATTGCCGCGGACGCGACGCAAGCCGCTCGACGTTTTCGCATGAAGCAAACCCTTAAGTTCCATCAAGCGCTGTCGTTTACATGGCATGCGGCGGTTATTCGATATTCGCGTCGCATATTGAAACGTCAACAGTTCGCTCATCCGGCAGTTTCTTTACCGGATAAGAACATTAAAAAATAGTCCCTACTCGAAATGAAAAAGCTCTTCGCCAGTTTCGCTATTGCCGGCACTTTGCTGACTACGGGTTGTGCAACTGTTGCGCCAATGTCGCCGACCACGGCCATGAGCTCCGTCGATACGAGCAAAAACTCCTACGCGTTGATGACGGTGACGCTCAAAAACGCTTATCACACCAGCTATCAGCCGAGTCCCATCGTCGTGCACATGGAGCGCGGCGCCGCGGATAGCCGCGCCGACCGCCTCAATTTCAAGTTCGACGATCAGGCGACCACGACGAGCGACAACGGTAATCACTATTTCGTCCGAATTCCGCTCGCGCCCGGAAAATATGTGATGCGCGGCATCACCGGACAAAGCGGCATATTCCCATTTCACGGCATGTTCTTTACGCCGCTTCACGAAACCGTGGAAATCAAACCGAATTCGATCGTGTACCTTGGCCACGTCGATGCCACCGTGGTCGAACGCAAGGACGGTGAGTTGCGCGCGGGACCGGTTATTCCGCTAATCGATCAGGCAGCAACCGGCTTTAGCGGCGGCACCTGGGATATTCGCGTCAGCGACGAGTTCGATCAGGACGTGGCGGAATTCAAAAAGGATTTCCCGGCGCTGACGAACGCTTCGATCGAGCGCGAAGTTCTCCCCGCGTGGGACAAGCAGAAAGCGACCGAATGGTGGGCCAATCACTAAAGCCTTTGCCTGATCGATGAACCGCGTGCGAGCGCGCTGCTGGTTTGATGCGCTCGCACGCTTTCATCCGCACAAAAACCCACCACCAATAGTTTCAATTAAGGGCTAACCCGTATAATGACGAAGTGGTCAGACAACTCGGCTCACGGTTGTCTCGATCTCGCGCGGTCCCGCGCTCCATCGTCAATCGTTCTCCTGCCCAGATCCGTGACTACCACTGCCGCTGCTGCCGCGCTGCCCTTCCGGAACGCCCTCTTCGCGATGCTCGGCATCGGTCTCGTCAATATGCTGGTCGCGCTCGATCAAACGGTCGTCAGTACCGCGTTGCCGTCGATCGTCGCGGAATTGCACGGCTTCGAGTACTACGCGTGGATTGCGAGCGCGTATCTGCTGGCGTCGGTGGTGACGGTGCCCGTGTTCGGGCGCCTCGGCGATTACTTCGGCCGTAAGCGCTTCGTGATCGCTGCGGTCATCACGTTCACGGTGGCGTCGGTGCTCTGCGGCGTCGCGAACGACATGCTGTTTCTCGTGATCGCGCGCGGCCTGCAAGGCGTGGGCGGCGGGATGATGGTCGGCACGGCGTTCGCGTCGATACCCGATCTGTTCCCCGATCCGCGCGCCCGCGTGCGCTGGCAAGTGGTGATGGCCGCGGCCTACGGCATCGGCACCGCCGCGGGGCCGTCGCTTGGCGGCTGGATGAGCGAGCATCTCGGCTGGCGCTCCACGTTTCTGATCAATCTGCCGGTGGGCGCCGCGGCGCTGTACTTCATCTGGGCGCATCTGCCGAGCTTTCAGCGTCCGCATGAAGGCGAAGTCAAGATCGACTGGCTCGGCGCCGGACTGGTGGCGGCTGTATTGGGCGGCCTTCAGGCGTTTATCGAAGCCGTGCCGAAAGACGGTCTGACCGCGGGCAACATCACGCTCGCCGTGTGCGTGGTCGTCGGCGCGATCGCGTTGTTCGTGTGCGAGAAGCGCGCCACGCATCCCATCATTCCGCTCGATCTCTTCAAGGACTCGCAGCTCGTCACGCTGTTCACGCTCGGCATGCTGTCGGGCTTCGTGATGTTCTCGCTGATCTTTTTTGCGCCGCTGCTGCTGCAAGGCGGGTTTGGTCTTTCGCCGCAACAGGCCGGGTTGCTCGCCACGCCGATTGCCGCGTGTATCGCGCTTGGCAGCGTGCTGAATACACGCATCGTCATTCACATGAAGAAGCCGACGCGCATTCTTTCCATTGGCTTCGGGCTGCTGTTGTTTGCGTCGATCGGCATTGCGTTCGCGAACGCGGATACACCGCATCTATGGCTTGAATTGCCGATGGCCGCGGTCGGCGTCGGCCTCGGCTTCATCCTCAACAATCTGAATGTGTTTGGCCAGGAGATTGCGGGCCGCGAACGCTTCGGCATCACGACGGCGCTGTTGCAGTCCACGCGAATGGTCGGCGGCATGCTGGGCACGAGCATCGTGGCGACTGTCGTGCAGCATCACTATCGCGATGTCGTCACGCGCACGATGAGCGTGCTCGGCGAGCCGGCGGCTTCGCAATGGCGCCCGCGTTTCGTCGATCTGCGGATTCTGATCGACGACGCTTCGCGCCTGAAGCTGATCGCGGACATGAAGTCGTCGGGACTCAACACGCTCGCATTGATCGACACGGCGCGCGATGCGCTCGTGCAGTCGATTCACATCGGCGTATGGCTGACGGCCGTCGCGGCGCTTGCCGCCGCATTGCTCGTGCAGCGAATTTCGCATGTCGTGTTCCGCCGCGGTTGAACGTTAGCTCGAAGCATAAGCATCGAGCTTTGCGCCTCGAGTTTTGCGCCACTAGCTAGCGGAACACGTGGTCGGCCTTTACTGCGGACCGAGCTTCCTGATCAGCGCGTCGAGCTGCGCGAGTTCTTCTTCGGTAAGATCGGTCAGCGGAGCGCGCACCGGACCGGCGTCGCGCCCCACGAGTTTCGCGCCCGCCTTCACGATACTCACCGCATAACCCGCGCGACGATTGCGAATCGCCAGATACGGCAGGAAGAATTCGTCGATCAGGCGTGACGTGGTCGCGTGATCGTCCGCGGCAATCGCGCGATAGAACTGCATCGCGGTCTTCGGAATAAAGTTGAATACCGCCGACGAATACACCGGCACGCCAAGCGCCTTATACGCCGCGGCATAAACTTCCGCGGTCGGCAGGCCGCCGAGATACGAGAAGCGGTCGCCAAGGCGACGGCGAATCGTCACCATCGCTTCGATCTCGCCGACGCCGTCCTTGAAGCCGATCAGGTTCGGGCAGCGATCCGCGAGCCGCTCCAGCATGTCCGCGTTCAGCTTCGAATTCGCGCGGTTGTACACGATGACGCCCATGTTCTTCACCGCGTTGCACACCTGTTCGACGTGCGCGGCAATGCCTTCCTGCGAAGCTTCGGTCAGATAATGCGGCATCAGCAGCACGCCGCTCGCGCCGAGGCGTTCCGCTTCCTTCGCATATTCGATCGCCACACGCGTCGGACCGCCCGCACCCGCGAGAATCGGCACCTTGCCTTTGCAGGTTTCGGTCGCCGTGCGGATCACGTTCGTGTAGTCGGTCTTGGTGAGCGAAAAGAATTCGCCGGTGCCGCCCGCCGCGAACAGCGCGGTCGCGCCATACGGCGCGAGCCATTCCAGCCGCTCGGCGTATGTGTCGGCGCGGAAGTCGCCTTGCGCGTCGAAGTCGGTGACGGGAAAAGACAACAGGCCTTCGGATACGATCGCTTTGAGTTCTTGCGATGAAGTCATGATTGGGTTGCGTGAAGATCGTCAATAGTGGAATGAGCGCGCGCCGCTCGTTCGCGTGGTTCGCGTGGTTCGCGTGGCACGCAGGCACGCAGGCACGCAGGCACGCAGGCACGCATCAGCGTACGAGGCACGGACGCTTGTTGTCGAATGTCCAATTAGGAATCAGGTACTGCATCGCAACGCCGTCATCGCGCGCGCCCAAGCCGTGCTGCTGATAGAGCGCGTGCGCTTTCTCGAGTTCGTCCATATCCACTTCGACGCCGAGGCCCGGCTTCTGCGGCACCTTCACCTTGCCGCCGACAATCTGCAGCGGCTCGCGCGTCAGACGCTGGCCGTCCTGCCAGATCCAGTGCGTGTCGATCGCGGTGATCTTGCCGGGCGCGGCGGCCGCGACCTGCGTGAACATCGCGAGCGAGATGTCGAAGTGGTTGTTCGAATGCGAGCCCCACGTGAGGCCCCAGTCGTTGCACATCTGCGCGACGCGCACCGAGCCTTGCATGGTCCAGAAATGCGGATCGGCAAGCGGAATATCCACGGACTGCAACTGGATCGCGTGACCCATCTGACGCCAGTCGGTTGCGATCATGTTGGTCGCCGTCGGCAAGCCCGTCGCCCGGCGGAATTCGGCCATCACTTCGCGGCCGGAATAGCCGTTCTCCGCGCCGCATGGGTCTTCCGCATACGCGAGCACGTCGTGTTTGTCGCGGCACAGGCGCACGGCTTCGGCGAGCGACCACGCGCCGTTCGGGTCCAATGTCACGCGCGCGTTCGGGAAGCGTTCGGCGAGCGCGGTCACCGCTTCGATTTCCGCGTCACCAGACAACACGCCGCCCTTCAGCTTGAAGTCGTTAAAGCCATAGCGCGCTTGCGCGGCTTCGGCGAGGCGCACCACCGCTTCCGGCGTCAGCGCTTCTTCGGTGCGCAGGCGCTCCCAGTCGTCACGGCCGTCGGCGCCGCTTGCGTACGGCAGGTCCGTCTTCTTGCGATCGCCGATATAGAACAGATAGCCGAGCATTTCCACTTCGTCGCGTTGCTGGCCTTCGCCGAGCAGCGCCGCGACCGGCACGCCGAGATGCTGACCGAGCAGATCGAGCAACGCCGCTTCGAGCGCGGTCACCGCGTGAATCGTCGTGCGCAGATCGAACGTCTGCAAGCCGCGTCCGCCGGCATCGCGGTCGGCGAACTGCGTGCGCACTTTGTTCAGGATAGCTTGCAAATTACCGATCGACTGGCCGACGACGAACGGACGCGCATCGTCGATCGTCTTGCGGATATTCTCGCCGCCCGGCACTTCACCCACGCCGACACGACCGGCGCTGTCGCGCAGAATCACGACGTTGCGCGTGAAGAACGGACCGTGCGCGCCGCTCAGATTCATCAGCATGCTGTCGCGGCCCGCAACGGGCACGACGCGAAGTTCGGTGACGGTGGGCGTATCGTTTGAATTCGAAGGTTTCGTGGACATATCAACTGGACCTGGTAAGTGAATGGGCCTGACGGTGACGAGCGGTCAGTGTGCGTTGCCTTGCAGCGGATCGCGCAGGGCGTTGCCGTCGCCGCGCCGGTTGCGCGCGAGGAACGCCGCCGCGGCTGCGATCAGCGACGCAACGCCGAGGCCATAAAGACCGCCGGTAATCGAACCGGTGTGCTGCTGCAAATAGCCGAAGGTGGCGGGCGCGAAGAAGCCGCCCAGATTGCCGATGGAATTGATCAACGCGATCACCGCGGCGGCGACGCGTGCATCCAGATAGCCTTGCGGAATCGGCCAGAACAGCGAGGCGGCCGCCTTGAAGCCGATCGCCGAAAAGCAGATTGCGACGAACGACAGGACCGGATTGCCCGACGTCGACGCGAACAGACCGCACGCTGCGATCACGAGCGCGACGGCCAGCCACGCCTGCTGGAAACGCCACTTCGCCGAGAGCAACGCGAAGCAGTACATCGCGACCATCGCGATGAGCCAGGGAATCGCGTTGAGCATGCCGACTTCGAAATCGGAGAGACCACCGATCTTGCGGATGATGGTCGGCAGCCAGAACGTGGCCGCGTAAATCGTCAACTGGATCGCGAAGTAGAGCAGGCAGAACAGGACGATCTGCGGGTCCTTCAACAGCTTGACGGCCGGCAGATGCGCGCCGCCGTGCGCGACGCGCTCGGCCTGTTCAGCGGCGATCGCGCCTTCGAGCACGCGTTGCTCGTCGGCCGTGAGCCACGAGGCGTCGCGAATGCGCGACTTCAGGAAGATCCAGCTTACCGCGCACAGCGCGATCGAGAAGCCGCCTTCGATCAGGAACATCCACTGCCAGCCGTGCAGGCCGAGTCCGCGAATCGACAGAAGGCTGCCGGTGATCGGACCTGACACCACCGACGCGATCGCCGAGCCGGACAGGAAAATCGCCACGGCCTTGCCGCGCTCTTTCTGCGGCAGCCACTGCGTGAAATAGAACACCACGCCGGGGAAGAAACCTGCCTCGGCCACGCCGAGCAGGAAGCGCAAGACATAGAACGAGGTTTCGTTGGAGACGAAGGCCATGCACGCCGCGACGACGCCCCACGTGCCCATGATGCGAGTGAGCCACGCGCGCGCGCCGTACTTCTGCATCAACACGTTTGACGGCACTTCGAACAGCGCATAGCCGATGAAGAAAAGGCCGCTGCCGAGGCCGTATGCCGCCGCGCCGATGCCGAGGTCGGTCTTCATGTGAGCGTTGACGAAGCCGATGTTCACGCGGTCGATATAGTTCGCGATGAACATGATCAAGAATAGCGGCAACACGTGCCGCTTGACCTTCGAGACGGCGGACGCGAGAGGATCGAGTGCCGTGGTGAGAGCAGAGTTCAAGGGAGTCTCCGGTGTCGGCCGTCGGGCGGCCGTGGTCTGACGTCGCGTGCGGTTTGACGGGTCTGCTGAGGCCCAGTCAGGCCGCACGAGATATGTTGTCTGATGACAGTCTACAGCCGTTCGGAGTGGGTTTCCAATGTGGTGTTTACCCTGCGTTTCGCCTTGAGTACGCTTGGTTGCAGGGTCGGCTAGGGTGTGGTCCCAGCGGAAATGGCGGCCCTTTGGCAAAATAAGACGTCTGATGTCTCGTTGACTACCAGCCCGTCGAGAATTGCCCGGTCAATTCGCGCGCTTCATCCAACGCGTCATGGATTTTCGCGACAGACGCTATGATGGCTAATGTCCAGACGTCACCAGACGTCGCGCGCGCACGCGAGGCGCGCGTTTTCAGCCGATGATCAACCAGCCACAACACAGAAATGAGCAGCCTGACTGAGAAAGTGGTGGCCACCCTTTCCGATGAAATCCGTCGCGGCGTCCTGAGACCCGGCGACCGCATACCCACAGAAGTCGCGATGATGAAGCAGTTGTCGGTGAGCCGCTCCGTCGTCCGCGAAGCGATCTCGCGCCTGCAGGCGGCACGGGTGGTCGAAACGCGCCACGGCATCGGCACGTTTGTGCTCGCGCCCGCCGCCGAGAAAACCATGGAACTGCCCGCCGCCGATCTGTCGAGCATGCTCGACGTGATGGCGATCATCGAATTCCGTATCGATGTGGAAGCGGCGTCGGCCGCGCTCGCCGCAGCGCGGCGCACGGAGCAGAGCCTGAAGCAGATGCGCGCGGCGCTTCTGCGCTTCGAGTCGGAACTCGAGCGCGGCAGTACCGACACGCTCGCGCATGACGTCGAGTTTCATTTGCAGATTGCGCGCGCAAGCGGCAATCGTTATTTTTTCGACGTGTTGAGCCAGTTAGGAAGCGGAGTCAGTCCGCGCACGCGCCTCGGGTCGGCGGAGATCGCGAAGCTCGATCAGATCGAAACCCTGCGCAACGTGCTCAACGAGCATCAACTGATTTATCGCGCGATCGAACGTCAGGACCCCGACGACGCGCGCGCCGCCATGCGCATGCATCTGAGCAACAGCCGCGAACGGCTGCGCCGCGCGCATGAGTCGAGTGAGGCGGAGAGTAGGGGGCGGTGACGCGGCGAGGGCCGACCGTTTCGACTTACGGCAAGTTAAGTTTGTGCAGCAAGCTGCTGCACAAACTTGCCGTGGTTTCATGTCGCAACCGGCGCCTCCACCTCCAACCCCATCAACGCGGAACTCAGCGATTTGCCGTGCGCGTCGAGCGCCAGCGAACGCGTCACTCCGCCGCCGAGCGCATCGCCGAGCACAAAATTGAATGCGGCAATGGCGGGCAGTTCATAGCGCATCACATTGCCACGCACGACGTCGCCGAGATGCGCTTTCACGCGCTCCGGCGTCAGCACGGCGCGCAAATGCTCGTAGTGCCGCGCGTCGTAACAGATGACCGAAATGTTCAGCGTGTTGCCCTTGTCGCCGGTTCGGGAATGAGCAAGCTCACGTAGTTTCATCTCACGCCTCCACCATGGTGAACGTCGGCTTCACCTGCTCGCGCGGCAACAGCACCGACTGAACCGCAACCACTTCGCGCGCCGACTTCGTCACGCCGCCGCCGCCGGCCGGACCATTCGTGTACAGCGTTTCGACTTCATTGCCGATTCGCACGGCCTGCGCGAGCGATGCAGTGCGTCCGGTCACGCGCGCCCGCACTTCGTACGGCTCGCCGGAACCAGCCGCGAGCGTTTCACCGTGCAACGCATTCACGCCGATCAGATCGAAGCGCAGTTCATGCGTCTGAACGCCGGTCAACGCAAGCCGCTCGCGCACGATGTCGAGCGCGAGGCGAGCACGCGCGAGGGCACCCGGACCCGCATACGAAATCTGCCCCTCGCCGATGAAACCGTCGAAATAAGCCACCGACACTTTCAACGTATCGGTGCGCGGCGCGCCGTTGCCGCCGCTCACGCGCACACGGTCGGGGCCTTCCTGCTCGATATGCACGGCCGAGAAGTCCGCAACCACGTCCGGTTGCAAATAGCGCCGCGGATCGTGAATCTCGTATAGCAACTGCTCCTTGCAGGTCGCCTCGCTCACGCGTCCGCCGGCTTGCGCGAGCTTTGTGATGACCACTGCGCCGTCCGGGCCGACTTCGGCGATGGGAAAGCCGAGTCTCGCGAGCGCGGGCACGTCCTTGAAACCTGGGTCTGCGAAGTAGCCGCCGGTAATCTGGCCCGCGCATTCGAGCAGATGGCCGATCACCGTCGCCTGCCCGAGCGTCGGCCAGTCGTCCATGCGCCAGCCGAATTCGTGGATCAGCGGCGCGACGAATAGCGATGGATCGGCCACGCGTCCGGTCAGAACGATCTGCGCGCCGGCCGCCAGCGCGTCGACGATCGCGCCAGCGCCGAGATAAGCGTTCGCCGAGACAAGCCGCGTGTCGTAGTCCGCGACGCGCTCGCCAGATTCCTCGAAGCGGTAGTCGCCGCTGCGCACGGCGTCGAGCACGTCGTCGCCGGTAATCGCTGCAATCCGGATTCCGCCGAGGCCCAGCGAGCGCGCGATTTCCGCCGTCTTGCGCGCCGCCGCCAGCGGATTGGCCGCGCCCATGTTGGAGACGATGCGCACGCCATTGCGCGACGCCGCGGGCAACACCGCGTTCATGCGCGTTTCGAGCAACGGGTCGTAGCCGAGCTCGGGATTGTTGCTGCGCGCCTGTTGCGCGATAGCGATGGTCCGTTCGGCGAGACATTCGAACACGAGGTAATCGAGCGCGCCATGCTCGGCGAGTTCGACTGCGGGCTCGACGCGATCGCCCGAATAACCGGCGCCCGCACCGATCCGGACAACGCGTTCATGCTGAGTGACTGTCATGCTGCTCACACCTGTTTGCGTCAAGCTCACAATGAGAATATCCCCAACGCGACGCACGCAATCGTCATCACGATGCTCGCGCCGAACAACAAGGGGAACGTGAATCGCTGATGGTCGGCGAGATCGATGCCGCACAAGCCGACGACCAGAAACGTGGCGGGCGTCAACGGGCTCACCGGGAAGCCGGTCGTCATCTGGCCGAGCAGCGCGGCCTGGCCGACCTGCACGGCGGGCACGCCGAGCTGCCCCGCCACTTCGGCGATGACCGGCAGGACTCCGAAGTAAAACGAGTCGGGATCGAACAGCATGCTAAGCGGCATCGACAGAATGCCGAGCGCGACCGGAATGTGGCTTGCCATCGCGGGTGGGACGAAGCCGACCGCGGCTTGCGCCATTGCCTTCAACATGCCGCTGCCCTGCATGACGCCGGTAAAGACACCGGCCGCAAGCAGAATGCCGGCCATCATCAACGCGGCGCGCGCGTGTGCGTCGATCCGCTTGCGCTGCATGTCGACGTTCGGATAGTTGACCATCAACGCGACGCACAGGCCGACCATGAACATGATGGCGGGCGGAATTTTTTCGCCCATCACGACCATCGTGCCCAATACGACGAGCGTCAGCACGATGTTGAACCAGAAGTTTTTCGGGCGACGCAAAGCCTGCTCGTCGGCTGTCAATTCGCGTTTGGGCATCGGCACCGAACCGCTTGCGGCGGTAAGACCAAGCCGCTTTTCTTCACAGCGTCCGAGCCAGAATGCGACGCCGAATACGAACACGAGGCCGATTGCCTGGACCGGAATCAGCGGATTGAACAGCGATGAGATGGGCAGATGCAATGAAGCGGACGCGCGGATCATCGGGCCGGTCCACGGCAGAAAGTTGATGCCCGCGGCCATCGACACCGCCGCGGCCAGCACGCGCCGGTCCATTTTCAGACGATCGTAAAGCGGCAGCATCGCCGGAATCGTGACGAGAAAACAGACCGCGCCGGAGCCGTCGAGATGAATCAGCAGCGCAAGCAGCGTCGTGCCCATCACAATGCGCGTGGGCCGCGTGCCGACCGCGCGCAGAATGCGGTCGATGATCGGATCGAGCGTGCCCGCGTCGGTGATGGTGCCGAAATAGAGAATCGCGAACACGAACATGCCGACGACGGGCGCAAGGCCCTTCAGTCCGTCGATCACGAACTTGCTCGTTTGAAAACCGAATCCGCCGATCAGCGACGCGGCGATCGGCACGATGATGAGCGCCACCAGCGGCGACATGCGTTTCGACAGAATGGCGCCGAGCAGCACGACGATGGTGGCCAGCCCCAGGAATGGCAGCATGTGCTTGTCTCCGATGTTGTTTTTTACTGCGATCCAGCGTAATTTCCATGCAGCGATAAATCAATTGAAATGAATTGATCGCAGCAATTACGGGTTGATATGGATCTGAACCTCCGGGACATTCGCGCCTTTATCGCCGTCGCGCAAACGGGCAGCTTCACGCAGGCGGCCACGCGCCTGCATCTTTCGCAGCCGGCGCTGACCGTACAAATCCGGCGGCTCGAGGAAACGCTGGGCTTGCGGCTTTTCGACCGCAACAGCCGCAAGGTCGCGCTGACGCCCACCGGTCGCGACGTGCTGCCGCTTCTGCAAAAGTCGCTGCACGACATGGAGCATGTGCTGATCGACGCACGGGCGCTCGGCGACGGCGCGAGCGGCACCGTGCGTATCGCATGCCTGCCGACATTCGCGGCGAGCTCGCTGCCCGAGCTGGTGCAGGCGCTGAAGGAAGCCGTGCCGCGCGTGAGGTTTCAGGTGCGCGATGTCGTCGCGAGCATGGTCAATACGCTGGTGCGCAATGAAGAGGCTGACATTGGGCTGACGGGCGGCGAACTCGACGACGCGAATCTCGAAGTGCTGCATGCGGGCATCGACAGGCTCGTGGTTGTTTGCCCGAAGCGGCATGCGCTCGCGAAACAGCGGCGCAAGATCACGCTCGCGGACCTTGCCGCGACGCCGCTCGTGCTGACCGCGCAAGGCACGAGCGTGCGGGCGGTTGTCGACAGCGCGTTTGCCAATGCGCGTTGCGTGCCGGAGATTGCCTGCGAGCCGACTTACATGATGAGCGCGGTCGCGATGGTTCGCGCGGGGCTCGGCGTGACGATACTGCCGGCGTCGGCGCGTGAAGTGCGCGCCGAGCCGGAGCTGGTGGCGCGTCCCGTCGACGATCCCGCGTTCACGCGCCCTATCGCGCTCATCAAGAAGCGTGGCCGCACGTTGCCGCCTGTGACGGAAGCCTTCGTTGCGATGCTGATTGCGAAGCTTGGCACGGAGTGAAGCGCGATCCGGCTAGCTAAATCTCGTAGGCTTGTTGCGTTGCGCGCCGCGATGCTGGCACGCTGGCGTATCCAGCCGCCAACCCAGTACAAAAAACGGAGACAGCCGCGATGACCTCTTCTGCCGACCCGCACGACGACACTCTCGAACATTTCGAGGCGCACGGCGCGCCGCCGCTGCCGGCGTCGACCGAGTCGGGCTGGATCGAGCACGAGGGCGCGCGCATCTGGTATGCGGCTCATGGCAAAGGCGCGCCGGTGATTCTGCTGCACGGCGGCCTGGGCCATAGCGGCAACTGGGGTTATCAGGTGCCGGGTTTGCTCAAAGCAGGCCACCGCGTGATCGTGATCGACAGCCGCGGTCATGGCCGCAGCACGCGCGATGCGCGGCCCTACAAATATGAGCTGATGGCTTCCGACGTGCTCGCGGTCATGGACGCGCTGTCGGTCGAGCGAGCGGCAATCGTCGGCTGGAGCGACGGCGCTTGCGTGGCGATGGTGCTGGGCATGGCGGCGCCCGAGCGCGTCGCGGGCGTGTTCTTCTTCGGCTGCAATATGGACCCGAGCGGCACGAAGGAATTTGTGGCGACGCCGGTGATCGATCGGTGTTTTAGCCGTCATCGCCAGGACTATGCGCGGCTATCCGCTACGCCCGACAACTTCGATGCGTTCGTCGCGGCCGTCAGCGAAATGATGAGGACCGAGCCGAACTACGCCGCGCCTGATCTCGCTCGTATCCGCGTGCCGGTGCTTATCGTGCAGAGCGAACACGACGAGTTCATCAAGCCGGAGCACGCCGAATATCTCGCGCGCAGCATTCCCGGCGCGCAATTGCGCGTGCTGCCAGGCGTGAGTCACTTCGCGCCGCTGCAGCGGCCCGCGTTGTTTAATAAGGTGATGCTCGGGTTCGTCGCGCGCGCGTTTTCGTGAAGTTTTCACGAAGGCCGCGTTCACGACACATGCCTGTCCGTATCGCGCAGGCCCCAAATTTCACGATGTGACACGCGCCCTTGCTTCGTAAAAAACCGTGGTGCGTGGCACAAATCCGTCATTTCGCAATGCCGCCCCGCGTTGCACATCGCGAAACAAATCGCATAAGTGGCTGATTTTACGCGAAATTTTTCCTTCGAGCCAACCATCTAACTCCGACTTGCGGCCCCGACTGCTGACGTAGACTCTTTTACAAGAGCACGCGGTTCATGCGGTGCAGTGAGTTCGATGGGACGAAACGCTGTCTGACGATCCCTCGCACTCCCACCCATGAAGCCGCCAACGCACCACGGTTTTTTATTGGCAATTGGGAGACGAAAAATGAAAGGCTT
>Ga0209796_10000569_pt1 | contig 22090 bp, 20 predicted proteins | sample AgamicOrSfrz_FD_187167 | JGI IMG/M metagenome (GOLD analysis project Ga0209796, IMG submission 187167) | Agave microbial communities from Guanajuato, Mexico - Or.Sf.rz (SPAdes) (version 2) | ecosystem: Host-associated > Plants > Phyllosphere > Phylloplane/Leaf | place: Guanajuato, Mexico...
CTATAAACGACCCATAGAAAACAGGCCACCATAACTTGTTTTTCTATGCAAAGAATAATTGTCCATAGGATCACTAAAGTTAAAATAGGAATAGATAACTTTCTTATCATTCACACCTTTCCTTTCTTCATTATTCTCCTATCTATATTCATGAAAACGTAGTGAATTGCCTTTTTTGTGCAAAAAAAAGACGCCTATTATGGCGCCTATATCCAACGAAATAGTTTGGAAAAGGGGAAAGATATTAACTCTAAGAATTAACATGATCTTATTTGGTCCTTACCCTTTTTAAAAGAAAAAAAACAATTGATATACAGAGCTCTAGTTAACATAAAACAGCTTATAAGAACCCTAACATATTTTTTATAAAAATATGTTGGAGTTCTTATAATAAGGGTATAGTATTGAGCTGGATTGAATTTTAAAGAAACATTCTTTTTTAAGTTTGTTTCTTTTTTTTGATAATTATAGTGCGAATAATAAATAGTAAATTGAACAAACTACCCAAGACACTGTAAGGTGTTAAATAGGTTTATTTAGAGCATTCACCAGAAGAACTATCTTACTCCCATAAGGTAGTTTTTTCTGTTTTCAGTCTGTATATGGTATACAATCTTAGTTAACATAATGTCTCTTTCTGGAACACATCACGCAAAAAAAAACTTGCGGCAGTAAGGGTTCTAAAAGGGTCTCTATTATGAATTTTGCAGCTTTTTATACATCCTTGATATACTAGCGTTTAGGAGCAATACCAAAGAGATTTTGATGTATAAAAAGTGCACGTTTTATTCATATGCTTATACGGAAAAATGTGCTATTATTTATTTGCAGTTATTTTCTCATAGTAAGCCCACTAAAGAGCAACCTCGCGGGCCAATGCCGAGGTTGCTTTTTATTTTGCTAATATTAATGTTTTTTCAATACATATAGAAAAAAAGGTATACAAATACGAACGTTTATTTTACGAATTGTCTGTTTGTGTTCATTTTTGTAGTGATTGTTTATCTAATAATTGCATAGTATGCGACCTGTTTTAGACTAATGGTCAAAACAGTTTTATAAGGCACAAATAAGGCAACGGAATAACCTGTTGCCTTTTAAATAACAGATGACCTTAGAATATTACTCTAGGACCCGTGCGCGTACTGCTTCTAGACCCCTTTGACCCGTTTCTACGTCAAAAGAAACCTTTTGACCTTCTCTCAGATTTGCATAACCATTACCTTCAATAGAGCGATAAGAAACAAAAATCTCAGTTTCATCTTCTGTGATAATAAAACCATATCCTTTATTAAAGTTGTACCACTTAATTGCTCCATTTTGTCTTCCCATATAATCTTCCCCCTAAATTATAAGTCTTTTTATATTCTGTAATATTTGTATCATATTCAGGAAATTAATGGTGAAAAATTGAATTTTGCTTTTATTTTTAAATATGAGATGAAACTTGTGAAAATATAACCAGTTTCTCTATAGACATATCATATTCATATTATTAAAAATTCTTTTTAAAATTAGGCACACTTAATTATGATTGAGCCAACATAATAAAAGCTAAAGAAAATAAAACAAAGAACTATTTAAATACTTAACTTTCCACTTATCCAACCTTCTACAAAATCTTTTAAAGAAGGTGCAATCTGGGTTCGTCGATTGTTCTCATAATTCCAAACATAAATATCATTTTGATTTATAGAGCTATCTAATGCTGAATATCCAAACATATCACCATTTCCAGCATCTGCGAAAAATAACAAATTGTTAAAAGGGATGTATACGTCCTCTATTCTGTCTCCTAGATTTAAATTTTCTCTTATAATTTTCTCTATAGACCAAATTAAGGAGCAACCATAACCATCATTTACACCATTTGTTTCATACAACAAACTGCTTAATTCTTTTGGAATCTGAATGTTAAATAGCTTTTCCAGCACTTCTGTGTCCTCCATGCTAGCCGGTTCTCCATATACACATTCTGTTGAAATATTTTGTATTAAATCCTTCCACATAGGATCACCTTCCTTATTAAAAGATTAATTGCTAAGTTGGTAAGATAACAAATAATTGCTTCAATGGCTGTGAGAAAATTCACTACCTTGAAGTCTGTAGAATGTTACGGTATATTTGCCTTTTTTAATAAAGGGTCAGTCTTTCTTTGCATTATATAAGAACAATCACTCTGTAGTAATCTCTGGTCTTCTAGGTTCGGAGATTTTTTGATGGTCTAAAATACGATTAAAGTTTAAAGAGTTTATTTTATTATAAAAAGCCTAAATATGCTTTTTATTTAGTAAATATCCTAAAACAATTAGAATTTCACATATAACAATGATAAAAGTAGTAATTGTAAAGTTATCAATAAATATGTTAATAAGTATTGTACTTAAGGCTATCAAAGCACCTACATATTTTAATGTTTTTCCAATAATCAAGACTTCACCTCTTACTAGTAACATAAATAAAATCAGGCACTTAATTTAGCGGAAAAATAAGTAGAAAATATTCTTTTAGTTACAGTTTTTATTTGTATTTCTAGAAGAATCTTTTTCGATTATAGTTCCACGTAACGATACGCCTTGGGGAACATCCCTTTTACAGTTCACTTCATTGAGTAGTGTATCAATTGTTACCTCGTTCATTTGTTCAATTGGCTGCCTCCATATCGTTAATAAATAAGGGGACCATGATACTGTGAGACTATCATCTATACCAATCACAGATACATCATCTAAGACGGATAATCCTAAAGACTTTATTGCCTCAATAACCCCTAAAGCCATCAAGCTATAGCATCAATTGGGGAACTGGCCGTTAATAACTCTAGAGCAGCTATATAGCCACTTTCAAATGTATAATCGCCTTCTTTAAAAATAGGTTTTATGCCTTTTGAGTAAAGAGCATTATTAAATCCTCTTTAGTAATCAATATGATTTTTTGTATTATTTTTACCTGAGATATAAGCAAAATATTGATGACCTTGGTTTAATAAATAATTGCCGATTTCTTCGCCAGCAAAATAGTTATCACAACAAACAAAATGGCAGGGGAGATCCTCGGTGTATTGGTTATACAAAACAAACGGTACTTTATATTTAGAAAGAATAGATAAAATGTTTGGAGATAAGGTGACACCAGCTACAATTAAACCATCCACATCATATTGAACGAATTTAAAAATATTTTCTGGTTTAACCTCATTACTTTCCGTGAATCCAGAGATAATTTGATATCCTTTTTCTTGTAACCTTTTTATTAAATTAATGTGAATCTGTGAATGAAAATGTAGATTATCCGCACCTATTAAAAGGCCAATTAAGTTTGTCTTCTTCGTAACTAAACCTTTTGCTAGTGCATTCGGATAATAACCCAATGCGTTAGCTGCCTCTAATATTTGTTTACGTGTTTTAGTAGCCACTTTCCCTTTAGAATTAGGGGCAAAAACTCGAGATACAGTTGATTGCGAAACCCCAGCTAATTTAGCCACTTCCACAGAATTAACTTGATTTGTACTCAAAAATCCACCTCCTAGTTTCAGAGCACCCTCATATAATTATTTATCCCAAAAGGTATCGATATGAACGAAAATATTGGGTAAATGAATATATTAGTAAGTCATTGACAAATTTAATTCAATTATAATAGGAAGCCTATTTAAAAGAACATATAGATTTAATTACGGGGTTTTTCGTTATTTATTTTTATTCCATTCTTCACTTTGTTTCAGCTTGCCTTTCTCCTTATCCTAACTTTAGTACACATGTTTTAATAACTAAAATACCAATTTTAAATCTAATCCCATAGAATTTTTTAATCCTGTAACAACTTTAAACCTAAGTAATGTCCTAGGGTAAAATACTGTGTTTTCGGCTTTTCATAAGCTTTAAATTTACTTATGTAATAATTAGGAATGAAAATTATTGAATTATTCTATCTATATTAATAAAAAAACAATATTTTATTAATGTTATAAAGTGTCATACATTATTTTTATAGCCTTAAACAGCTTTTATTTATATCTAAAATTTATTTAAAGGATGTGAAAAATTAAAGCTAGTTATATTACAACTTTAGCCAAGATTAAGGTTATGTTTGTAAGCGTTATCTTTAAAATGCTAGAAGTTTATGGATCAAATGTTGCTAATTAAGAGGTGAAAAGTAAGTGGAAAATAAATTAAAAACTATACAGGATAACTCATACGAACATCCTTCACAGATACCATTATGGGTGAAAATATTACGTTTTAAGGTAACAGTTATCCCACTATATGTTTATATTCCTATGTTGATATTGGTATCGATTTTGATTATTGAAGGGAAATACCCGACGGATCTATTAGGTATAATCCCTCTAATGACACTTGCAGGGTATACACTAGGGGAAATCGGAAAAAGAACACCTGTCCTTAAACTTATTGGCGGAGCCTCGGTTATGGTTACTTTCCTCCCTCCCTTTTTGATCTATATGAATTGGATTCCATCGCCAATTGTAGAGTCGCTTACAACATTTATGAAATCTTCAAATCTTTTATATGTAAATATTGCTGTCTTAACAGTAGGTAGCATCCTTGCAATGAAACGGAGTGTCTTAATTAAAGGCTTTATAAGTATGTTTGTTCCTTTATTTGCATGTACTCTAGCAGGTATGGTGGTAGGAGTTGGGGTTGGAAGCTTATTAGGTATAGGTGCTTATAGATCATTCTTCTATATTGTAATCCCTATTATGGCAGGAGGGATGGGAGAAGGGGCTATTCCTTTATCTTTTGCCTATGCTCATATACTCGGGAATTCTAGTACGGATATTTTAAGTGAAATCTTACCGGCGGTGATGATAGGAAGCTTATCAGCAATAATATTAGCTGGAGCGTTGAAAAGCCTAGGAGAGAAGAAGCCGGAACTTACCGGAAACGGTGTATTAATTAAATCAGGCGATAATAAACTGTTTTTACACACCTCTAAAACAGGGAAAATGATGAACTATGAACTATTGGCATCAGGGGCAATGATTGCAATTGGTTTATATTTACTTGGTATGTATATAAGCGAATATATTGGTATCCCTGGACCGATTATTATGATTATTTTAGCCATATTAGCCAAGGTATCGGGAATTCTACCAAGTGAGGTAGAAGACGGTGCTGCTATGATTTCTCATTTTTTTATTACGCTTCTAGCTTTACCTATACTCTTTGGCGTGGGAGTTTCTATATTAAAATGGGAAAGTTTAATTTCCGTATTAAGTATCCCTTATTTAGTAACCGTTTTCTTAACAGTTTTATCTATAGTCGGCACGGGATTTTACGTTGGCAAATGGATGAACATGCATCCTATTGAAAGTGCAGTCGTAACTGCTTGTCACAGTGGCATGGGTGGCGCCGGTGATTTAGCCATTCTAACAGCTGCAAATCGCATGGTTTTAATGCCATTTGCTCAAATCTCTACACGAATTGGAGGAGCACTTACAGTTATTGTTGCAACTATCCTTTTTCGATGGCTGAATTAAACTTTAAACCAATTTTAAGTATACATATTATCAATATCTTAGAATTGAAATCTTAATAAAATGTGAGGTAAAGTCTAATGAATAAAATAAACTTAAACGGAGTTATTGATATGCATGTGCATTCTGCGCCAGATATTCGTGAAAGGTCTCTAAATGATATTCAACTATCAAAAGAAGCTGAGCGAGTAGGAGCACGGGCTATTGTTATTAAATCTCATTTAGTTCCTACAATGGATCGAGCTTGGTTGGTAAATCAGATAAATCCAAGAGTAAAAATGTTTGGGAGCATTACTCTAAATGCCCCTGTAGGAGGAATTAATCCTCACGCTGTTGAGACGTCTCTTAATTTGGGAGCTAAAATTGTTTGGATGCCTACTGTTTGGTCTACCAAACATCGCGAGTTAGCAGGAAAGAGTGGGGGAGTAGAGACCGTTGTGGGGGGGAAGGTTGTTCCTTCTCTTAAAGATGTACTAAAACTAATTGCTGAAAAAAATGCCGTACTTGCTACAGGGCACTTATCGGCTGAGGAAATTTTTGTTGTTGTGGATGAGGCTAGAAAACAAGGCGTTAATAAAATTGTCGTTACACATCCTGAATTTTATGTTGTAAATATGTCTATTGAAGATCAAAAAAGAATTGTGAAAGAGTATGGAGTATACTTGGAACGTTGTTACGCTCAACCAATCGGCGGTGGAAAGTATAAGTCAAACCTTCCAGATAATTTACGTGCTATTGAAGAGGTCGGATATGAATCAACAATTGTCTCAACTGATGGTGGACAAGTAGAAAACCCTATTTGGAGTCAAGCTCTAACTCAGTATATTCAGTATTTAACTGATCATGGAGTATCCGATTATGCAATAGAGACGATGACTAAAAAGACCCCTGCTAAAATGCTAGATCTAGAATGAATTATATCGAGTCACTTAATTTTAAATAAGGTAAATCACTTTTATAATAATTGCAAATATCAACCACGTAGATAAGAACCCTTAGCTCAACTAAGGGTTCTTATCTATTGTTACTTCACATGTTTTATATACAAAAAAACTAGTATAGAACTACTTATTTATTTCCTCTCTCATTTAGAAGAAGCTAATAGTTTACCTGTTAAACTTAAGGAAAAATATATTACAAAAATCCCAGAATTCACAAAAGTTATACCTTTGAGAAGGCCGGGATTCTAATTGAATATATTAATTTACAACCGTTTGATTGATTCTTTCTGAAATAGCTTCTGCAAATTCGGAAGTAGAGGCATTCCCCCCTAAATCTTTCGTTTTAACGCCCTCTTTAAGCGATTGATAAAGACCCTGTTCCACTAATTTACTAATTTCCTCAAGCTTACTATCATTATGTCTTTCAGCAAGCCATTCCATTAACATGACAGTAGAAAGCATAATACCTGTTGGGTTTCCAATATTTAAACCCGCAATATCTGGCGCCGAACCATGAGCTGCCTGAGCCATAGCTAGATTTTCATTTGAGTTAATTGAAGGTGCTAATCCTAGACTTCCTACAAGCTCACCTGCTAGATCTGAAAGAATATCTCCATACATATTTTCTGTTACGATGATATCAAAGTCTTTTGCTCGACGCACTAAATGAGCAGCCATTGCATCAATATGGTAATCATCTACTGTTACTTCAGGGTATTGCTGGGCTACTTCACGACATACCTTTAAAAATAACCCTGTACTTAATCGGAGAACATTTGCTTTATGGACAATCGTTACTTTTTTACGACGTTTCATGGCCATTTTAAAAGCTGCATGGGCAATTCGTTCTGCGGCTTTTCTTGTGAATACGCCTGATGTTACAACAACATCTTCTGTAATCTGCCATTCTCCATGTCCAGCGTACATGTTTCGATCTGCATAAAATCCCTCTGTGTTTTCTCGGAAGATAATCAAATCTGCTTCTCCCACTACACTTTTAATACCTGGCATAGTTTTAGCAGGACGAATATTTGCAAATAAATCAAGGTTATGACGAAGTGCGCCACTTGGATTGAGTTTTACTTTATGTTCAGGAGGATAAGCAGCAGAATCGTGTGGCCCTAGTATCCATCCATGAGTATCTTTTAAAGCGTTTGTAGTGAATTCTGGAAGGGGATCGTTATGTTGTTTAATTCCTTCCCATCCCATCGGTAGATCTATCCATTCGATATCTACTCCTACTTTATGTGCAGCAGCCTTAAATACCTCAACTGTAGCGCTTACAATTTCAGGGCCAATTCCATCCCCAGCTAATACTCCAAGACGATAAACAGTCATTTCTAAACAATCCCTTCACTCTATTATAGTATGATAATTATTTAACAGTTCATAGAGTAGCTTGAACTTGATACTATTAATGTAATATAAATATAGAAATTAATGAAATATGTTTTTTTTATGATTATAGATTGAAGTTTTCTATTTCTTATACAAGAGCGTAAACTTTTTCCTTTGATTATTTGGAAATCTTTTTCATGTTTAAAACAAGTTTTGAAACAAAATACTTTGTATCAAAAAATTAACATCCCATAAGTTATTTGAAGAAATTAAAATATAACTAGTTTAGAATCTAAAAATTTCTTAATTTAAATTAAGAAAAAAGGATTAACTATTTGTTCAATATGAAACATATGGATACAGGTATATATGACTTTCCACTACATTTCAGTAACGTAACTAAAGTTAAATAATTTTTTTCTCAGTTTAATAAAAATCCTAATTATTGGAATAATTTTGATGGTACTCCTGAATAAAAGTAACGAATTCGTTTACCATATCTAATTCTAAAAGCTCTTCTTGATAAAGGATTCGTGTATTCCATATAATTGGTGAACCAGTTGTGTCGTTAAGAAATATTTTGTGCAACTTATCATTTTCCTCCAAGACAATACTGGGAGCAATACAGTAGCCTAACCCATTAAAAACCATTCTCTTAGCTATTTCTACATTATCCACGTTCATATTACTAATGGGGGGAGTAGAAAAATTATCTTTCCACCAGTTGTCTATGACCATTTCTAAAGTAGGATCAGTCTTATAGCTGATTCTTCGCATAGAGGGAAGATCTTTTAAATTAATTTTTTCTGATGACAAAATAGCGATGTTTTCTTGTGTTAGGGTCACAGCTTCACCTGGCCAACTGTGTTCTCCTCTTACAATACCAAGGTGTGCTTCCTGTTTGTAAATAGAGTGAAGAACATCTATGTTTACACCGGTATTAACATTAAATTCAACCTTAGGAAATTTCTCATTAAAAGATTTTAGTATTTGTGGCAGCTGATAAAAAGCAAACGTTCTCGAGACGCTTAACCGTAGAGTCCCACGTACTTCATTACCTGAATTCCATAATATTTCCTCCATTTTTTGTCTTTCTCGAAGCATATCTACCGCATATTTGACTAATAGTTCCCCTTGTTCTGTGAATACAATGCCTCTCCTTCCTCTATGAAAGATTTTAATATCCAATTCTTTTTCAATTTGTTGTAAACGGTACGTTAAAGTCGGTTGAGAAATATATAGACGCTCTGCTGCCTTCGTAATGTTTTTTTCAGCATGAACTACCTTTAAAATTTGCCAATCTTTTTTATTCATAATGGATATCCTCTCTTAAAAATTGAATTTTTCTATCGGTTTTTATAGAAATTCAATATTTTATTAATTTATATAATTGTAATACATTTAGTTTATAACGACTATAACTTTTATTTTTAGATGTTCTAAAAGAAGCTTATAGACTTCAATATCTTTTAAAAATGAAAACAAATTTACAAATCGATGAGGAGGTAAGAAATTGTCAAGGAAGGATTATAGAATTGGGCTTATCCATGCCACAATGAACTCAGTTCAGCCTATTTTAAATGCTTTTCAAGTTCATGCACCTGAAGTTACATTGGTGAATTTTATGGATGAGAGTCTTATTTTTGAGTTGAATGAGACAGGAATTGTCACGAAAGACATGAAAAGGCGGTTATTAACTCTAGTAGAAAAAGCAGTAAAAAGTGAGGTAGATGGAGTTCTGCTAACATGCTCATCTTTTACTCCTGTTGTGGCAGAAATCAGCCACTTATTTGATGTACCTATCTTAAGCGCAGATTTAAGTATGTTAGAAAAAGCAGTTGATATGGACAGTCAGATTGGTGTAATTGCTACAGTAGAAGCTGCAGGTCCAACTACCACTAGATTGCTAGAAGGAGTCGCTAAGGAAAGAGGCAAGAACGTTAGAATCAAAACTAAGGTCATCGCTGAAGCTTTTCAAGCTCTCCAAAATGGAGATCGTCATAAACATGATGAACTTATTCACAAAGAAATACTTAGGTTGTCTGATGATAGTGATGTAATTATCCTAGCTCAATTCTCTATGGCTCGAGCGTTGGAGACTTTAGGAACGGCTTCAAAACCTGTATTGACTAGCCCAGAAATCAGTGTTAAAGCGATCGTTGATAGAGTATCAAAAGTAGAATTTGCAAAGTAGGGAAAACAAATTCAGTTTTAATCAATAATAGTTAACATCATCATTTTTAAATCTAAAAACTCAGTTTTTAAAAGTGTGTGTTTCAACAAAAGGAGGACTTTAAAATGATCAGTATTGATTTAAAACATATAAGCTCCCTAATTAATGGGGAAGAAATCGTTCGTTCAGGTATGAAAACAATGGATGTGACTAGTCCGTTTGACGGAAAAGTAGTAGGGAAAGTGAGTTTAGCCACTCGTGAAGATGCAGAAAGAGCTATTGAAACGGCATATAGAGTATTTCACAAAACAATGAAAGCCCTACCATCGTATCGACGTTCTGATATTCTACGTAAAGTAGGAAAGTTGCTAGAAGAAAGAACAGAGGAATTTGCTCAAGTTTTAGCATTAGAGGCTGGAAAGCCCATTCGTGATGGCCGAGGGGAAGTCGGAAGAGCCGTACAGGTATTGCTCTTCGCAGCTGATGAAGCTAAGAAAATTGAAGGTGAAGTCGTTCCAATGGATGCTGCTATTGGTGGAGAAAATCGGATTGGTATGGTTCGTCGTCACCCTATCGGGGTTGTTTCGGCTATCACACCTTTTAACTTCCCATTAAACCTAGCTTTACATAAGTTAGCTCCAGCCTTTGCCGCAGGCAATACAGTAGTATTAAAACCGGCAGGTAAAACACCACTTTCTTCTTACATGCTTGTTAAATTATTTGAGGAAGCTGGGTTACCTAAAGGAGCTTTAAACTTAGTAATTGGAAACGGTTCAGAAATAGGGGACGTTTTAGTGACAGATTCTCGTATTAGTAAGGTCACTTTTACGGGAAGTCCATCCGTAGGGATTAATCTTCGTCAAAAAGCCGGATTGAAAAAAGTAACATTAGAGCTGGGATCAAATTCTCCAAATATTATCTTTAATGATGGTGATGTAAACGAGGCTGCTAAAGGATTGGTTCGTGGAGCTTTTGCATTCTCAGGCCAAGTTTGTATCTCGGCTCAACGAATTTATGTTCAGCGTGATGTGTATCAAAAATTCTTAGACCAGTACGTATCTTTAGTACAGGACTTAATTATTGGAGATCCAGTCGAAGAAAGAACAGATATTGGTCCAATGATAAGTGAAAAAGAAGCAATTCGAGCAGAAGAATGGATACGGGAAGCAGAAAAGGCTGGTGCAAAGGTAGTCACTGGAGGAAATCGTGAGGGAACTTTACTAGAGCCTACGATTCTTGTAGATGTAACCCCTGAAATGAAGGTAGTGTGTCAGGAAACATTCGCTCCAATTGTTTCAGTAATTCCTTTTGATACAGAAGAAGAAGTGATTGCTTTTGCAAATGATTCTGATTTTGGCTTACAAGCAGGTGTATTTACTTCTGATATTAATCGTGCCATGCGTGTAGCTGACAGTCTCGAAACAGGAGGAGTTTGGATTAATGAGACTTCTACGTACCGTCAAGATAACTATCCTTATGGTGGCGTGAAATTAAGTGGGGTCGGAAAAGAAGGCGTGAAGTATGCAATTGAAGATATGACTGAAATTAAGTTTGTTGGAATTAAATTAACATAAGGAGGAAGGAAAATGACAATTTCTTATTTTCGCACAGGTGAAACGTTAGTTACTGGATCTGGGGCTATTTCAAAAATAGGAGAAGAGGCTAAAAAATTAAATGCAACAAAAGTAATTATTATTACAGATAAAGTCATTCGTCAGACGGGACTGCTATCGAAAGTAATAAATCCTTTAGAAGAAGCTGGTTTGGTAACGGATATTATTGATGATGTAGTACCTGAGCCTCCTTTTGAGAATTTAGAACAAATGATTACTCAAATTGAAGGCAAAGGCTATGATCTTCTAGTTGGCGTGGGGGGAGGAAGTGCACTTGACATTGCGAAGGTCCTTTCTATCATGCTAACAAACCATGAAGATGTACGGGATTTAGTCGGAATTGAGAAAGTGAAAAATCCAGGAGTGCCTACTATTTTAGTGCCTACTACCTCTGGAACAGGTTCCGAGGTTACCTACAATGCTATTTTTACTGATATTCGTGACAAAGTTAAAAAAGGAATTGTAAGTCCATATTTACTTCCTAAAGTAGCGATAGTAGATCCAGAATTGACGTTAACCGTTCCCCCTTCGGTTACGGCAGCAACTGGAATGGATGCTCTTGTTCATGCGGTTGAGTCGTATACAGCTATCCGTTCTGGTGAACTAACAGATGGAATTGCTTTACAAGCCATTAAGTTAATTTCTCGTTCGTTACGTAAGGCTGTATACAATGGCAAAGATCTGAAAGCACGTGAGGATATGGCAATGGGAAGTCTATTGGCTGGTATTTCTCTTGGTAATGCAGGTGTGGGAGCAGTACACGCTTTAGCTTATCCACTTGGTGGAAAATTTAAAGTTCCTCACGGCGTAGCAAACTCTCTTTTACTTCCATTTGTAATGAAATATAATGCCGTTGCAGATTTGGAGAAATTTGCTGAAGTAGCTAAAGCAATGGGAGAAAATGTAGAGGGCCTTTCATTACGTGAGGCTGCAGATCGTGCTGTTCAAGCATTGGCACAGTTATCTAAAGATGTAGGTATTCCATCAAGCCTGAAGGAGGTGGGGGTCACAGCATCAGATATTTCAGATCTTGCAGAAGAGGCAAGTAAAATTGATCGTCTGCTTAATAATAATCCGCGATGGTTAACGGTAAAAGAGATTAAAAAGATTTATGAAGAAGCATACGGTTCAGTAGAGGTTCCAGCCTTAGCCACAACATAATTGAAAAGTATAGGTAAAATTTTTGTTCCATCATACTAGGAGGCAAGGAAATGAGTTATTTCTCTGAGCTAGAAGGAAAAAAAATTCTCGTTGTGGGTGGAAGTAAGGGCATTGGGAAGGATATTGCCCTTGCTTTTGCCAAACTTAAAGCCGATGTTATTATTACCGGTAGAAATGAAGCAGATTTAAACAAAGCAAATGACGAACTTGGTGAATTCAATTCTAATTGTTCCTACCTTACTGCTGATATTCAAAATGTGAACCAAATTTATACCATGATTGATCAGACGTATGAACGATTAGGTAGAATTGATGTACTTATTAATAATGCAGGAGTTAACATCCCAAAACCTGCGCTGGAAGTCACCGAAGAAGATTGGGATCAAGTATTAGATACAAATTTAAAAGGCACCTTCTTTTGTTCTCAACGAGCTGGAAAATATATGATTGAGCAAGGAAGAAAAGGAAGAATCATTAATATTGTGTCTCAAATGGCCTTCGTTGGTTATATTAAACGCGCAGCTTATTGTTCAAGTAAAGGTGGCGCCGTACAATTAACAAGAGCATTAGCTATTGAATGGGCTGATAAGCAAATCAAGGTGAACGCAGTGGCCCCAACCTTTATAGAAACTGACTTTACTAAAAAAATGTTTGACAACGAAGATTTTTATAATGATGTGTTAAGCCGAATTCCATTAGGAGCACTTGCCAAACCTAATGATGTGACAGGCGCCGTATTATTTCTAGCATCTGATATGGCTAACTTTATAACTGGAGAAACAATCCGTGTCGACGGCGGATGGACTGCAATTTAAGTTTCTAATGTTACCTTTATCGTATCCTACCTAACTAGACTGTTTTAAATATATGTAAAACAAAGTTATTCCCCTCAAATAAACAGCCCCCTTCTGTTTATTTGAGGGGATCTAAAAAGCTAAATCTGATTATTATATGCCACTTTATGTATACGCTTACACCAATGAGTTGTTATTGAATTAAGATCCCCAAAATACAAGTAGAAAAATAAATTGCATAAGCAGAAAATTTTAAATTTTTTTGCCCTAGTTCTATGGCCTTAACAAAGAATACTGGTTTAAAAATGTTTTTAAAAAACTTCATTAAAAGCGAGGTTAGTCATGCTCTCTATATTAGGGTTTTCCACTATTATACTTTTCATGTTTTTAGTTATGACAAATCGTATGTCCGCATTTGTGGCTATTATTGTATCTCCTATACTATTTGCCGTAATAGGAGGATTTGGTAACGAGTTAGGTTCTATGATGTTAGAAGGAATTAAACTAGTAGCACCTACTGCTGTGCTTCTTTTATTTGCCGTATTATATTTTGGCATTATGATGAATGCAGGTTTATTTGATCCAGTTTCCAGAAAGATATTAAAAATAGCTAAAGGAGATCCTGTCAAGATTGTGATAGGGACAGCCATTTTATCATTATTAGTAGCGTTGGATGGAGATGGGACCACTAGCTATATGATTATTTGTTCTGCCTTGCTACCAATTTATAAAAGAATAGGCATCAACCCTTTAGTATTAGCCACAATAGCAGTTATGTCTTTAGGAACAATTTCAGGTATGACACCGTGGGGAGGGGCTGCAACAAGAGCAATTAGTGTTTTAGGACTGGATTCCACTGAATACTTTAAGCCCTTAATTCCTGCAATTCTATGTGGTTCAGCTTGGATTATTCTTACCGCCTATGTAATGGGGAGGTTGGAGAGAAAAAGAATTGGCATTATACACCTGGAAAAGGTTGAACAAGAAATGGCAGCTAGTCAAGAAATGGCGGCTACTATTGCAGAAGGAAAACCTGCGAATTCTAAATTAATCTGGTTCAATTTCCTATTAACACTTGCTCTCATGATAGCGCTTGTACTAGGACTAGCGCCACTTCCAATTCTATTTATTGTAGGGTTTGTGATTGCTCTTTCAGTCAATCACCCTAATCTTGCTGAGCAAAAAAGTGTGATTAAGGAAAATGCTAGCCACGCCGTGCCAGTAGTCATGTTAGTTTTAGGTGCTGGTATTTTTACAGGCATCTTATCTGAGACAAAAATGGTGGATTCAATGGCATCTGACCTTCTCAGAATAATTCCAGATTCATTTGGACCCTTCTTCACCATCATCGTTGGATTGATTAGTCTACCTTTAAGTTTTCTAATGTCAAATGATGCGTTTTTCTTTGGTGCATTGCCCGTTCTTGCTCAGTCAGCTTCTGAGTATGGAATACATCCGATAGAGATAGCAAGAGCAGGGGTAATTGGACAGCCTTTACATTCTATGGGACCAACTTCTGCTCCATTGTGGGTACTATTAGAGCTGGTTAGAAGAGATTTAGGGCAATTTCAACGTTATGCTCTTATTCCGGTTACGATTTTATCAATAATGTTTATAGTGTTTGCATTAATAACCGGAGCGATTTCAATTGCTTGGTAATATAAAACTTTAAGAGATTCCAGATACAAGGTTATAATAATTTAAAAATTCACAATTATCAATCTAATAATATAATGCTGTAATTAGGAAGTATACGGCAGTAGGGTGAAAGGAGTTTTGTAAATGAGTGAAAAGCAAAAACTGATCCACACAGGACATTATCTTATGACAAATCAATTAGCATGGGGCACATCTGGTAATATAAGCGCCCGTCTTGATGCTAATCAAATGATCATCACTGCCTCAGGAACACATATGGCAAGTCTTAAATATGATGATTTTGTAGAATGTCAAATTGATACAGGAACAATTCAGGGAACAAAAAAAGCATCTAAGGAAATGCCTATGCATTTGGGTATCTATCGTCAGCGTGAAGATGCAAAAGCAATTCTACATTCATCTCCATTCTATACAACTTTGTTTGCATGTAGTGATGAACCTATTCTTTCCGAGTTATTTGTTGAAAGCATGTACTATTTAGAAGATATAGCTTATATAGACTATTATCACCCTGGATCACAAGAGCTAGCTGATGCTGTTACAGAGCAAGCTCCACATGCAAATATCATCATAATGCGAAATCACGGGGTTGTGGTTTTCGATGATTCTATCTCAGAAGCTCAGATGAGGTTAGAAACTTTAGAAATGACTTGTCGAATGATTTTAAAGGCTAAGGAATCTGGTGTTCAACTTAAACTAATTCCAGAAAAGACGGTTAAAAGTTTTCTCAAAGATTCTTTTTACAAGCCAAGAAAAAAATTAAGTAATAAATCCTTAATTTAATTATTAAGAATCGTAAGTGGTGATAGGCCATGTAGGATAGAAAGCTTACTTGTAAATAAAATATATAGAAAAGAGTGATACGGTTGGTAAATACAATAGGAGTTGTAGCAGATGATACAACAGGTGCTAATGATATAGGGCTTATGTTCAGTAAGAATAATTATACAGCCAAAGTTGAAATATTTGATGAAGGTATGGATGTAAAAGTTGATTCTGACGTTATTATTATTGACACGGACAGTAGACTAGATCCACCTGAATTAAGTTATAAGAAAGTATATAACGCCACAAAAAAACTACAATCTATAGGATGTTCTTCCTTCTTCAATAAAACATGTTCGGTGTTTAGAGGGAACATTGGAAGAGAATTTGATGCTATGTTAGATGCTCTTGGCGAAGAATTTGCAGTAATTAGTTTAGCTTTTCCTAAGAATGGAAGGCAAACAATTAAGGGAGTTCATACGGTTCATGGTAAATTATTAGAAAATTCAGAATTTAGAGAAGACCCCGTACATCCTATGACTGAATCTAATCTTGTATCAATTTTGCAGAAACAAACATCTAGAACGGTCACATTTATAGACCTTGATATTGTTAGAAAAGGGCCTTTTGTTTTAAAGGAGGCCATCGAAAAGGCCCGCAAAGCTTTTAATTATTGTATTATCGATAGTGAAAATCAGTCAGATTTGGCAATTGTGGCTGAAGCAATCCATGGTTATAAGGTGTTATGTGGAAGCTCTGCCATTGCTGAAGAGTTACCCAAATTTTTAAACGTAACGCCGATTGATAGCCCTTTAACTGATCTAAAGATAAATAACGAATATGGAGTTCTTGTGGTTTCTGGGAGCCTGACTCCACAGACAAGAGCCCAAACAGCTCAACTCATTTCTTCAGGTGTTCCATATATGGTTCTAGATTCTAGAAAAGTCTTTACTACAGAGGAACGTATTGAAGAAATCAAAAAAATTTCTGAAGAAACTCAAGACCTCTTAAAACAAGGAAGAGATGTCTTAATCATGGCAGATAATAGACAGGAAGTTGTTTTACAAACCAAGGAAATTGGTAAACAAAGAGGAATTGACCCTTTATCAATAAGTAAAATGGTCTCTGCAACATTAGCGCATATTACAGAGGACATAGTAAATGAAACTGGTTTAGAAAGGTTAGTAATAGCAGGAGGTGATACATCTGGAACAATAAGTAGGAAGTTAGGAATAAAGGGTAACTACGTTTTAAAAGAAATAGAAACAGGTCTACCTTCAGGACTAGCACTAGGTCGCCATATGCTTATTGTTTTGAAATCAGGGAGCTTTGGAAAACCTAAATTTCTAATTCATGCTATAGATCATTTGAAATCTCTTTCAAAATAAAAATAGTGAGGGAAAAAGCTATTAAAAATTAAAAATGTTACAGATATATTTTGTTTTTTCGTAAGGATGCCCACGAGCATCCTTTTATCTTTTTATATAAAGTGTAAAAGAAAATACTGAATGATAGCTTAAATTTAATTACAGAAATCGTCCATAAAAGTATACTTTTACGGACGATGAGTTTATATAAAAAATTTATCATTCTTAACGTTCGTTTAAATTCAAAAGCAGTTTACGAACGTCCTTTAAAACACATGTAGTTTTACGACCGTTTTTAACAAGAAAATAGGTTGAAAAGTCTACTTCCTGTAATCAAACTTATGTAAACTTGAAAAGAAGAAGCCTATGTACTCATCAGCAGTACATAGGCTTCTAGTAATTAACACTATGAATATATACAATCCTACCATTACCTCAATAACTGCTTCATTCTTTCTTCTGTTTTGTTCTCTTGACGAGGTTGATAAATGGTTACTTTTAATTCAGGTGTATCATACACTTGGAGCGTAATATGGTCCATAATCATTTTTCCTGCCACAGGGTGAATAATGGTCTTTTTTCCACACGGCGTACCTAAAACTTCATGATTGGACCACCACTCGTAAAACTGAGGGCTTCTCTCGCTAAGTTCACTAATCATAGCTTTAAACCACTCATCTCCGACGAAGCGTGTGTAAGCTAGGCGGAATTGGGCAATTAGTCGTTGGGCATGATCTTCCCAATTTTGAAAAAGATTTTGATATTCTTGGGAAGTAAAGCAGCGCCACACTGCATTGCGGTTTCGCTCATCCATCTCGTTAAAGTCCCCAAATACCTTCACAGCAGCTTTATTCCAGTCTACGATATTAAGTTTTTCGTCTGTTACATAGGCAGGGCAATGCCCTAATTGACTTAATAGATTTTTTACGACACGGTCTATATTTTCTCTTTTATTCTGCACGGTTGCAGATGGGAGCGGCTGATTGCCTAATAAAAATAAATGCTCCATTTCTTCCTTGTTTAATTTAAAAATACGGGATATGGCTTCTAATACTTCGGAAGATACTTGTATATCTCGTCCTTGTTCCAGCCACGTATACCAAGTTATGCCGACTCCTGCTAGTTGAGACACTTCTTCTCTACGTAATCCTTTGGCTCTTCTCCTCGGTCCAATAGGCAAGTTAAAATCTTTTGGAGACAATCGTTCTCGTCTTATCTTTAGAAAATCCCCTAATTCTTTTCTTCTTTCTTTATCGCTTACCATGATTTTACTCCTTCGTGTAGGTAGTACTTTTACTACTAGTATAACTAGACTCCTATTACCATTATAATCCTTATTTTATGATCTTGGTAAGGGAGGTGAAACAGATGATAGTAAAAGATAGCGAAAAGGCGTCTCATATATCAAGAGGCTTAGTTCTTTTAATGGCTACAGTTTGCGGGTTTACAGTGGCTAACGTCTACTTGAACCAAACTCTTTTAGTAAGCATGTCCGCCAGTTTTCATGTTTCAGCGGCCAGCATAGGAATTATAGCTACTTTAGCTCAAATTGGATATGCACTAGGAAATCTTTTGATAGTACCGTTAGGAGACATCTTTGAACGAAAAAAAATGATTTTGTTTTTATTATTCGCTATATGTATTGTTCTCGCTTTGAACGCTTTATCTATCAACAAAACGTGGATGATGGCTACAAGTTTAGCATTGGGAATCGTAACGGTTGTTCCTCAAATTATCGTTCCGCTGGCTGCGAATATAGCTTCAGATCATAATAGAGGAAAAGTTTTAGGAAATGTCGCCATTGGATTAGTTTGTGGTATTTTAGGCGCTCGGCTTGCTAGTGGTTTTATTGATGTTCATTTCGGATGGCGAATGGTGTATTGGGCGTCTGCTGTAGCTACACTTTTTATGGTTTTTTTAGTTTACGTCTATTTTCCAAGAAGTAAAGGAGGAAATGCCACCAGTTATAAACACTTGCTCATGTCGTTAGGTCCGCTGTTTATAAAAGAAAGAGTCCTGCAAAAAGCATGTGTAAGTCAGGGGATGATGTTTGCTTCTTTTAGCGCATTTTGGACCACGCTTGTCTTTTTATTACATACACATCCCTATTTCTATGGAAGTGATATGGTGGGGGTAATAGGGTTAGTCGGGATAGCGGGAGCGTTTGCTACGCCGATTATCGGACGTTTAATTGATACGAAAGGGGCAAAGTTTGCAAGTCTTTTGTGTATGTCTATATCTTTACTTGCTTTTATAGGTCTTATAAGAGGAGGGTACTGGTTGCCTGGATTAATAATAGGAGCTCTTTTTATAACGATAGGAACTCAAGCGAACCAAGTTGCCTGTCAGTTTACTATTTTCCAATTAGGAGAAGAGAAAAGAAGTCGATTAAATGGGTTATATATGGTTTCCACATTTTTAGGTGGTTCACTAGGATCTTATGTGGGTTTACTTGCATGGAGTAAATGGGAGTGGCATGGAGTGTGTGTCATAGCCATACTGATGATAGCCATTAGCTTTTGTTCTGTAATTCCAATAAACATCCCTAAAAAAACGATAGGAAATTTCACGAATAAGAAAGGAAGTAATATGTAATGAGAACACATACAGATAACTTTCAACGAGGATTAGATATATTAGCTAAGATTGATCCAGAGAATTATGAGGATATAATGGCAGGCTTTGAACAGTCAGCTCTCCCTGATTTAGGAACGTTAGCCGTAGAGTTTAATTACGGACAAATTTTCTCGAGACCAGGCTTAGACTTAAAGTCACGCCTTCTTGCTACAGTGGCTGGCCTAACTGCATTAGGCAATACGGAACAGCTAAAATTTTATATAAACGGGGCTTTGAATGTTGGGTGGACACAGGAAGAAATTTTAGAAGCAATGTTGCAGATGGTCATTTATGCTGGATTCCCTGTAGCTTTAAATACAATTTTGACAGTTGTCAATGAAGTCTTTTACGAAAGAAATGAAAAGGAGAAACAAAATGATTATTGATAGTCATGCACATGTGGTTTTGCCTATAGAGAAGCATATTAAAATGATGGATGACAGTGGAATAGATAAGACCGTATTGTTTTCTACTCTTGTTCATCCAGAAAAGAGTAGCAACGTTAAAGAATTTACAACGGAAATGAATAGATTAAATCAAATTCTAAATAACGAGGTGAATCCCGTACAAGCACGCTTAAATGCGCTAGAAGAAGTAAGCGATGCGATTAAGCAATATCCAAATAGGTTTGTAGGGTTTGGTTCAGTTCCTCTTTCTTATTCTCCGGGTGATGTCACCTTAAACGGCTGGGTAGAGAAACTTGTCAAAGAGCAAAAGATGAAAGGTCTCGGAGAATTTACTCTTGGTACAGGTCAAATTCCATTGTTAGAACCTGTATTTAAAGCAGCAAGTGACTATACGTCTTTGCCTATCTGGGTACATACTTTTCATCCTTTGAACTTAAAGGATATTCAAGAGTTATTTCTTCTCACTCAAAAATATGAAAATGTGCCGGTTATATACGGGCATATGGGCGGAATTCATTGGCTACAAACGATAGAAATGATAAAAGATACTAAAAATGCCTACTTAGATATATCTGCATTTTATACAACATACGCCTTGTCTTTGGCTATAAAAGAAATACCTGAGAGAACGTTATTTAGTTCAGATTTTCCATATGGAGATCCATATTTAAATCTACAGGCTGTCAAGCGTCATACATCTAGTGGAGAAGTGGTAGACGGAGTGTTAGGTGGGAATATCTCGAATCTGCTTCTTATATGAATCCAGCGTTTTTTGTTTGATGTTGTGTTGTATGGGATAACTAGCAGTGAATTTTAAAATTATTTTCTGCCTTGAAATAAAAAAGGCAGCCAAATAGAGGGCTGCCTTTTAAACAAAATTGAACAACTAGAATTACGTTTTATCATTACATATGATGAATTCCATTTGAAATATATCATATTCTGTAGTCCTTCAGTTTCTTAATTTCCCTCTCGGAGATAACTATAAAGACTCACATTATAAAATCTACTTACTCAATTTTGTTTATTGCTAACAAGAGTGACATGCACAGTTTTACCTTTTGATTTTCTAGATGAAAGATAAACGCCAGCAAAGATAATAAGTAGTCCAACGATTACGTTTGGAGTAATTGTCTCTCCTAGTAGTAAATAACCCCATACCATGGCCGAGGCAGGAATCAGGTAAGTAACCGTCGCTGCTAATTCAGGGCCACCATTTTTATTGATATAAAAATAGATTAACTGACCCAATCCTGAGCCAAAACAGCCGAGACCCACAATTGCCAGAATCGGAAGTGGGTGAATCAACAAATCTGATTTGAATGGTTCGGTAATCAGCATCCCAACTAAACCAATGATAGCACCTGTTAGTAAGGTGAAGGTTGTTATAGTTAGTACGCTCACCTCAGACAGAAACCGTTTTGTTAACTGCCCAGCAAGCCCATAGCAGATACAAGCAACAAGCATTGTTCCAATTCCAACAAATCCTTTCCCGAAAATCTGACCAAATTGAAAATCCATAAGGACGAGTATCCCGAAAAAACCAATAAGAATACCGATCCACTGACGTCCGGTAAGTCGATAAGAAAAAAGAATAAATCCGATAAGACCTGTCCAGATTGGAGTGGTTGCATTCAGAATGGAGGCAGTCGTACTGTTTATCTCAGTTTCGCTTAAGGAAATTAATCCCCAGGCTAAACCACAGTTAAATATACCAACAACAATCAACGCCTTCCAGGGGAGTTTCTCTTTAACTTTT